>Ga0105055_10000317_pt1 | contig 71987 bp, 55 predicted proteins | sample BON03_FD_78090 | JGI IMG/M metagenome (GOLD analysis project Ga0105055, IMG submission 78090) | Freshwater microbial communities from Lake Bonney liftoff mats and glacier meltwater in Antarctica - BON-03 | ecosystem: Environmental > Aquatic > Freshwater > Ice > Glacier meltwater | place: Lake... | reverse complement strand
GTCTTGCTTTTCCCCTTTAAACGTGGATGGATTCCTGCAGCAGGATAACTCAGGTTAAGCGGGGTTGTGCCAAAAGCCCTACTATTGAAAATGTTGCCAAGTTTTATTTCGATTTTCGTGGCGAAGACCTTCCAGGGTTTTTAAAACCTGGAAGGTCGAACGCTCGAATAGAATTAAATTTTGTTGATAATCCCGGCCCAAACCATTTGACACAACTCTTTCTGCCACTCGAACGAAATTTTAATTTGTTCGTATTTTGATGCCGAACTATTTGGCGGAGCTGCTAAAAAAACGTATTTTTGAATTTTAAAGCACGCGCCCTTTGCGCAAGCCACCACCATGATTGCAAAATCTCCTTTTCCGGGCATGGATCCTTTTCTTGAAGGTGCCTATTTGGCCAGATGTACACCACAACCTGGCTGGGGCCATCCAAGAATTGCTTGCGCAGAAAATAGCACCGAAATATGTAGCCAGGGTAGAAACCTATACGGTGGAGGATACCGATCCACAATCAGAAGTGGGCATTACCTATCCAGATATCGCGGTATTGCAACGGCGAGAATTTCGAGAACCCGAAGCAACATTCAAAGATGAAATTGTCGTGACCGAGCCAGACCTGGTTTTGACAGCCGCTATCACGGTACGTGTTCCAGTCGTTCAAATTTTAGACACAGCTAAGAACCGCCTCATCACTTGTATCGAAATTCTTTCTCCCGTTAACAAGCGGGCACCGGGCTGGCAGGCATACCATGAAAAAAGAACGGGCATGCACCTCGCAGGAGTTCATCTCTTAGAAATCGACCTGTTGCGACGCGGGAAACGCCATGTGCTAAACCCAAGCCTCCCAATGACGGATTATTTGTGTGCACTTTGGAGAGCAGGCAGCAACAAGCTTGAAGTTTGGACAAATAGGGTGCGCGAACCGCTGCCTGTGCTGCCAGTGCCATTAATTAGCCCCGATCCAGACGTACTTTTACCCTTGAAAGCGGCCCTGGACATGATTTACCAACGAGGTTTGTACAATCTTTCCATTGATTATTCAAAAAGCCCTGCGCCGCCGGAGTTTTCGGAGGAAGATCAACAATGGATGCGGGAATTGGGGTAGATGGATAACTTGGTATGTACTAGAGCGTGTCTGAAAAATCAAAACCATAAGCATTTTAAGAAACGCTTATTTTACATGCTTTGGCAACAAAAAATACTCAAAATTTACATTTCAAAACTATTCATCCGAAACATTACTGCTTGCATTTATTCGCGAAAGCTAAAATTTTAGCCTTAGTTGCCATTAAGAGCTTTGGCTTGAAGTCCTTTACTGCGCCACTACTTTCCCACTCACGCGCCCCTTACTCCCGCTCACGGTGAAAATATACGTTCCCTGCGGTAAGTTGTTTCTGTTAATGGTCACCGATGTCCCACGAACCCCATCAAATGAACGCAAGACATTACCAGTAATATCCTTTAGTTCAACCCGCATTGGCTCAGCCCCTTCATTTTCAAAATAAATACTGGTCTTTTCTATGAAAGGATTTGGCTGTACATACACCCCAAAAGCAGTTTTTTCCAAGTTGTTTGTACCACTGGTTAGGCCGGGTACACAACTGGGCACGCCTATGCTGGCATTGCTGCGCTGGTATTTTGAATTCACGACGGCAGTGATTTCTGACAGGCAAATCTCTGTTCCCGTAATTGCCGTGTAGTGAATACGCAAAAAACTACTGGGCAAGGCATTTTTATTGATACTGCTTTCATCTAAACCCAGGCTGATGATTTTCCCAGAGACAGCATTGAAGCGAAGATCGGGATGGTAAGCGGTAATAAGGTTTTCAACCGAATTGATCGCCAGACCGGAGACGCTGAATTCATAACCCAGTATCGTGTTGAAGGGGTTAAATATTTCAACATCAAAGGTTTTGGCTAATGTATCCAGGTTACCAGCCCGCAGCGTTACCAAATCGGTGGAGTTGTTAAAACCTGCTGGAAATTGACATGGAAACTCCTGAATCCAGTATTGCGGTTCGTCTTTGTGCAGCACACATTCTTGCAACAGCGCTGCGTCGTACACATTGAGGTCGCCGCTGGCATCTAAGTCAAGGCAAGGACTTGCGTCGCCGGTGCCATCCAGCACAGCACCCAAGTATGCCTTTGTATCATCGATTTGCTGCAAGGTGTCCTGGTTCAAATCGCCATGCAAGGCTACTCCGTTACACACACCATTGCAATCAGGCTGTGCATTACCGTAAACCTCCCCGGTACAATCGGTGTAAGGCGGACACTGGTCGTTGTGGTAGGTCACCTCTGGAATATTTCCGATATAGGACAAGTTAAAGCAAGCTTGTGCCCAGTTGTTGTTAAAATCCTTTTCAACCCGCCCCAGATTATCTGGGCTTTTGTCCCAGTTGACCCGCAAAACAAGGGTGTAATCGCCGGCGGGAACATCTGTAATATCAACCCATTGGCAGGGGAGGCTGGAATCGTATACATCACCGCAACCGGCAGTGATACCCATATAGATGCAATTGTATTTCCGTAATTCCGGCGGGCAAATAAGGTCAAAGACACAAAATCCGGTTTTTGAGCCAATGGGCAATCGGTAACCAGTTGCGTCAAAAAGCACGTATTCGGCATATCCCATATAGTGCCAGTGGCCGTGGCAGGCATCCCATACAAATTGGGTTGATACCTCATTCGGACTACTTGGTGTGGGGCCGATGAAGTAATCTTGGTTGCCAATGTTTTCAATATAGGTGTCAAAGCGAAGGATATGCCGGGTACCAAGACCACGAATGCAGCCTTCTTCAACGGCACAAACATCAGGGTTGTTCAACGTGGACAGGTACATTGATTCTCGAAATTCAATCTCCCGGGTAACAAGGTCGGGTGCATTTGGGCAGTTAGGGTCTCCTGGGTAAATACAGGTATCGCTAATGGTGGCCAGCGGATTGTAATTACAGGCCAGGGGGTCTTGACAACCTGCAATCGGCCCTTCATAACTTATACTAAAATGTATGGGTGAAGTGTCACAATCTGCTGGCTCAGACCGGATTCGAATAAAATATTCATCTCCGGCGGCCAATGATATATTTGCCAAGGCCCCGTTGGCGCAGCCGCCGTCGGCGTAAAAATCAGCCCCAGTCACGTTGTCTGAAATTAATATGCCGAAGCAGGTGTGGTACAACCATATTTTTGAGCCACATGCATTGAGCGAATCGCAAGTGCTGATTTGGTAGATGCCAGTATCTTGCGGAACAAAACGGTACCATGTTTGCATGCCATCCGGTGTTGTCCAGGCGCCGGTATCAATAGGCAGGGCCGATTGACAGGAGTTGCCGGGTGGGCATCCAAAAGTCACCGTCTCACCTGCACCATAATTTCCACCGATGTTTTCCCGAATTAAAACGCCGTTTAAATAAACGCGATATACTCCATCGGGTGTCATACCATCCTCCGCATCATCGATGATCTTGAATTCTTTGCAGCCGTCATCGGGAACACAATATGTATAGGTTTGGAAGGCTGTGCTGGGCGCGTTTCCGGCAAAAAGCACAGCGCCATCGGCCTTATCGATTATCTTCCAATTTACCTCGTAAAAATAGATGTCTGTTTTTATTTCAAGCCTGATTTCGTTGAATCCAGGAGGGCATTGTGCCCAAGCGATTTGACTAAAAACGAAAAAAACAATAAAAGGAAGTAGTTTAGGTAAGTTCATGGTGCGGATTTTTCTTGCACACAAAAGTAATTGAGAAACATTAGTTGCTGCTGAAGAATGTTGTGCTTCGTCTTTTTTAGCCGAAAAAGCTTAACAGGCAATTTCGGCCCCAAATTTGCAAATCTAAAAAACAACTTGGGCAAATTGACGTTATCCAAGCGTAATTTCCTTAAGATTGCCCACACCACATTTATGACCACAGCCAAAATCAAGCTCAGCATTCTCCTCTTTTTTAGTTTTTTATTTTCCTCCCAGGCACAAGACCATGATGGCTGGATGTTGAAAAATGACAAAAACGATGTCAAGGTTTTTTACCGGAAAACATCAGATATTTATGAAATAAAACTCATTACTTCCATCAAATCCAGCCTAAGCGGACTTGTCGCACTGCTTTCAGAAGTAGAAAATTATCCAAGTTGGGGCTATAAGGTAACGGAGTCAAGGCTTCTTTCTCAAGCTTCTGATAAAGAAGCCGTTTACTATTCCAAACTTGATTTTCCCTGGCCTTTGGATGATCGCGATATCATCATGCGCAACCAGATTACCCAAGATCCAGTGAGCCGTAAAATTGTTGCTACCAGTGTATCCGTTCCAGCAACCTTGCCTGAAAACAATGGTGTGGTGCGTATAAAAAATGCCAACACAAAATGGACCATCGTGCCAGGCCAGGGTGGTTGGTTGTACGTGGAGTACTATATTTACTCCGACCCAGGCGGAAGCTTACCAGATTGGCTGGTGAATATGGCCATCGATGTTGGGCCCAGAGAGACCATCAAAAACATCCGGGGATTCGTTAGACAACCCAAATACCAGACAGCTAAACTGGCTTTTATCAAAGAATAAACACACAACCAATGAAAACGCTGGCATTATTACTTGCCCTGCACGTCTTTTTTCCAGCATTCTCCCAAATGGAAAATAAATGGGAGCTTACAAGCAAAAAAGACGGCATTTCAATTTACCATCAACGCACAGAAGGTTTGTTGCACATCAAATTGACCACTACCCTGGAAGCCTCGCTCTCTGGTATTGCGACCATGTTCGCCGATGTAAGCACTTATACCGACTGGGGATACAAGATTGTAGAAGCCAAACTATTGCGACGCGTTTCTGCCACGGAGATGTACTACTATGCCAAATACGATCTGCCTTGGCCAATGAGCGACCGGGATATCATATTGCACAGCAAATTGGAGCAAAACCTTACGTCTAAAATTGTCACAATTACCAATACCCCTGTTCCTGATTATTTGCCTCAAAAAAAAGGCATTGAACGTATCCGAAACTCGACCACGAAGTGGCGTTTTGTTCCCGGGAATACAGGATGGGTGTACACGGAGCAAATTATTTCCACCGATTCAGCAGATAGTCTCCCGGATTGGTTGGTAACCATGACAGTCGATACAGGCCCGCGAGAAACAGCCAAAGGCATTCGTCGGGTATTGGCCGAAGCGCGGTACAAACAGGCAAAACTGCCTTATATTCAGGAGTAATTACTACTTCTTTTTAGGCGCGGCCTTTTTCTTCGGTGCTGCTTTTTTCTCGTCAAAAGCACCGGGGATCTCCGAGGTGATGATTTTTTTCACATCTTCCAGTGTCAAGGTCAGGGCGTGATCGGCATTCATTTTACCACCGTCGATCCGGGGCAAATTCACGATTGCTTTTCCGAATTTTATAAAGGGGCCCCATCGTCCATTTTCCACTGATATTTTATGCTCCGGCCAGTGATGGATGTAGCGGTTGGCTTCCTTTTCAATTTTGGTTTCAATTAGCTCTATCGCTTGGCTTGCAGTAATGGTATCAAAACTGTAGCGCGCAGGGATGTTGATGTACAAATCCGCCCATTTTACAAATGGCCCAAACCTGCCCTTGCCTTTGGTAAAAGGCACGTTTTGGAAAGTACCCAAGGGCCGATCAGCTTCCATTTTGGCTTTTACAAGTTCCACCGCCCGTTCAAAGCTGGTTTCAAAGGGGTCTTCGCCCTTGGCAAGTGAAATAAAAGTGCTGCCAAATTTAACATAAGGGCCATAGCGCCCAGTATTAACTTCCAGTGTTTCGCCGTCGTACTCACCGAGCGCACGGGGCAAGGCAAATCCATTGAGTGCTTCTTCCAGCGAAAGGTTTTCCAGGTTTTGGCCAGGACGCAAGTTCGCATAGCGCGGTTTCTCATCTTTTTCAAGCTCCTCGCCCGTGCCTATTTGGATCACAGGACGACCAAGGCTGCTCATACGCACCAAAACGGTGCGGCCCGTTTCAGGATCAGCACCCAGAATGCGCTCACCACTGGCGCGATCAGCCTCTTTCAAGGTTTTTTCAACGGTGGCATGAAAGGGGGTGTAAAATCCATCGATCATTGTCGACCACTCTTTCTTTCCTTCTGCAATGTGGTCGAATTCCGCCTCGACACTGGCCGTAAAGCCGTAGTCCATTACTTTTTTGAAGTGTTCGTCTAGGAAATCGCTGACGATCATGCCCATATCGGTAGGGTAGAGCACGTTCTTGGTGGTTCCCGTTACTTCTTTCCCTTTCTTTTTGGTCAGTTGATTGTTTTTCAAGGTAATGATTTGAAAAACGCGATCCTCGCCTTCCCGGCTTTCTTTCACCACGTAACCCCGCTTATCTTCCATGATTTTGGAAATAGTCGGCGCGTAAGTACTTGGGCGACCAATGCCCAGTTCTTCCAGTTTTTTTACCAGGCTGGCCTCTGTGAATCGCGCAGGCGGGCGGGTGAATTTCTCCGTAGCCACCATATCGTCCAGTTCCAGCGCCTGTCCCTTGGCCAAGGGTGGCAACATGCCCTGTGTTTCTTCTTCTTCGTCGTCGCTGCTTTCAATGTACAACTTCAAGAAGCCGTCGAACTTCAGTACTTCTCCTTCAGCCACCAATTTGCCGTCAGGGTGGGTACTGATGGCAATATCAACCGTTGTTTTTTCCAGTTCCGCATCCGACATTTGGGATGCCATGGCGCGTTTCCAGATCAATTCGTATAGCCGCTGCTCATCGCGGTTGCCACTGATGCTTTGGCGCTCCACATAAGTTGGGCGAATGGCTTCGTGCGCCTCCTGAGCCGACTCGTTTTTTGTCTTAAATCTGCGCTCGTGGTGGTATTCTTTGCCAAATTGTTTGATAATTTCAATGCCCATGGCCTGAATGGCCGTCTCCGACATATTGGTGGAGTCCGTACGCATATAGGTGATGTAACCTTCTTCGTAGAGCTTTTGTGCCAGCGACATGGTGCGGTTCACGGAGTAGCCCATTTTACGGCTGGCTTCTTGTTGAAGCGTAGAGGTCGTGAAGGGAGCCGCGGGTTTGCGGCGCGTTGGCCGCACGTCAATGCTGCTTACCGAGAATTTGGCGTTGATGCATTTTTGCAAAAAACCTTCAGCGCCGCCAGCATCTTCGAAGCGGGTAGGGCTTTCGGCTTTGAAAGAAACGGCTTTGCCTTGGCTATTTTTCGCAAAAAACTGCGCTACTATTTTAAAATAAGGTGTGCTATTGAATTGTTGGATGTCGCGCTCGCGCTCCACTACCAGCTTTACCGTAACGGATTGCACCCTTCCGGCAGATAATTGGCCCTTCACTTTTTTCCAGAGCAAACCGCTCAATTCCCAGCCCACGAGGCGGTCGAGTACCCGGCGTGCTTGCTGGGCGTTCACTACATTCATGTCGAGGAAGCGCGGATTCTGCACCGCCTTTTGGATGGCGGGTTTCGTGATTTCATGGAAAACAATACGCTTCGTGGTAGCCGGATCGAGTTTGAGCACCTCGCATAAATGCCAGCTGATCGCTTCTCCCTCCCGGTCTTCGTCCGTGGCGAGCCAAACTTCCGAAACACGGGCCGCGCTTTCGCGCAATTCCTTGACAGTCTTGTTTTTATCGTTTGGTATAACGTAGTTTGGGCGGTAGCCGTTGTTCACATCAACACCCAAATCGTTGCCTTTTTCAAGGTCGCGAATATGGCCGTAGGACGATTTTACGGTGAAATCCTCGCCTAAGTATTTTTCGATGGTTTTCGCCTTGGCAGGCGATTCTACTATGAGTAATTTTTTTGACATATCGAAGCATTGGCTTTTTACAAGCCGGTTAACATGCGCCATGCCCAGAAGGATGGCTATTTTTTCTAGCTACTAGGATAAATAAAATCCAGGATAGCTTGGGCTTTTGTACTTTGCTTATTCGTCAGACGGCAAAAAAGCCGTCGGACGAGGGTCGGGTGGTCTGACGTTTTTTCATCATCCGACCACTAAGTATAGCGAGATTCCGAAATTCATTTGTCATCTAATCCCCAAAAAGAGCAGCGATGTCAAATGAAATCAGCGCGCAAAAGTAAGCGTATTTTGATGGTTGCGCCGAAAAGTGATTAAGATGCTTAAAGAAGCAACTCTTTTGTCTTGCGGATGTCTCTGGTTTTGAAAGCATTATTCCACACCAACCAACATCCTATTCATGATGAAAAATTTATTTTTTACTGTTTGCTGTTTCCTGACACCCCTATTCCTCTTCAGCCAAAGCAGCGTCAATCGTTCACTTCTCCCTTTTAGCAAAATAAGCATTTCTGGCGGATACGACAAGGTCATCCTGCAAGAAGGTAGTGCTGAAAGCGTCCAACTAGAGGTAAGTGGCGTAGAACCGGACAATATCACCACCGAAGTAAAAGGCAATACCCTGCATATCAGCACCAAAAAGGGCAATTGGCGCAATTTAAAAGCCAAAATCACCATCACCTACCGTGAGTTAACAGAAATCGCCGCCAGTGGTTCATCGGATATCGAAGCACTGTCCGTTATTAAAGCCGACAAGTTCGAACTTGCTACCAGTGGCTCCGTCAATTTCAAAGGTGCGTTCGATGTGCGCGACCTGGCTGTTGCCATCTCCGGTAGCTGCGATATGAACTTGCGCGGCAAAGCTGAAAACCAGGACATTGCAATCTCCGGTTCCGGCGACGTGAACGCTTCGGAGTTGAGCGGCGCTACCGCTGCGGTGGCCATTTCTGGCTCTGGCGATGTGAAATTGAGCGTAAAGGGGAAGGTGAAGACGGCGGTGTCGGGGTCGGGGAAGGTGACCAATAATTAAGTAGCCTTAATTTGCGCTAACAGGCTTCACCTTAAAAAACGACCATATTTTATTATTCCCAGTGACACCTTTTTTCCCTTACCCTGAGTTGTCCTGCTGTAGGCATCCGTCCACGTATAAGGCGCTGAAAGCAAAGGTGCAGCAACATTGAGGGCTACTTCCCCTTTGTGCGTGGACGGATGCCTACAGCAGGACAACTTAGTGTAAGGGAAAGAAAGTATTTCAAGCAGTGTCGAAAAGTAACAGCTTTTACCACTTCATCACCTTCCGCCAAGTCTCTTGTCCATCCACAAGCCGAGCCTTCACCATATAACAGCCACTCGAAAGCGCCGAAATATCCAGCTGCTTTTCATCGGTAGAGGCCAACAGCAACCTCCCAGCAAGGCCATATACGTATACGCGCTCAACCGCCGCCGCCGATTCAAAGAACAGCATCCCCGTAGTCGGATTGGGATAAATTTGAACATCCAATTGCTCCCCGGGGCTTGACACGCTGCTTTGCAAGTGATAATCACACGCCGGTACTTGTGGTGGAATGGCCGAGCGCCACACATAGCGCCACAGACAGGAGTTGTCTTGTAGAGTAGTTCATAGTAGCAGGAGTGTTTAGTGTAGGATACCACGAAAGTACGAAATACCCCTTACCTTTACTCCATGCTTTCCGCCATTATCAAACAAATACTCATTCTCCCAATCAGGGCTTACCAGTTCCTGATCTCCCCGCTTTTGGGCGCAAACAAATGCCGTTACCAGCCTACCTGCTCGTATTACGCGATTGAGGCTATACAAGAATGGGGCATTTTCAAAGGAACTTACCTGGCCGTGAAGCGGATATTGCGCTGCCATCCCTGGAGTGAGCATCCGATGCATGATCCGGTGCCGAAGAAGGAGGATACTACGCCGTAGGTTTTTCTACCACATATACACATAGGAACATAGAAAACATAGTTTATGTGTACGTATAGCTATGTTTTCTATGTTCCTATGTGTCCATGTGGTAAAAGAATTATTGTTTTTGAGGAACCGGCTTCAACCCCAGCTTCGCCCCCTCCTCAATCATCCGCTCAAACCCCGCCTCAAAATCATTCGGCAAAAGCCCATCCAGTATCGCTTCCCGCACCGCTGTTTTAATAATCCCCACCTGCTTGGAAGGCGGAATATCAAAGGCTTGCATGATCACTTCTCCCGTGATCGGTGGCTGCCACAAGCGCAGGCGATCGGCTTCGCTTACATCCGCCATGCGCTCTTTCAGGTACTCGTATCCTTCCAGGTAGCGCGACATTTTCCGAGGGTTCTTGGTTGTTATATCCGACTCGCAGAGTTTCATCAGGTCATCGATGTCGCTTCCGGCATCATAAAGCAAACGGCGCACGGCACTGTCTGTAACCTGCTCTTTTGTCAAGGAAATGGGCCTCAGGTGCAGCAGCACCATTTTTTTGACGTACTCCATTTTAGAATCCAGCGGCAGTTTCATGCCCCGAAAAATGCCGGGAATCATGTTGGCGCCCTTCCATTCGTGGCCGTGAAAGGTCCAGCCGTGTTCTTTGTCGAAACGCTTGGTGGCAGGCTTGGCGATGTCGTGCAACAGCGCCGCCCAGCGCAACCAGATGTTGTCGCTGCGCTTGCAGAGGTTGTCGAGCACTTCAAGGGTATGGTAAAAATTGTCTTTGTGCGCCCGGCCTTGCCGGTCTTCCACGCCTTGCAGCGCCACCACTTCGGGCAGGAATAGATGCAACAAGCCAGTATCGAACAACAGGTTGAATCCTATGGAAGGCTTGGGTGTTTGCAGTATTTTCTCCACTTCACCCGTGATGCGCTCTTTGGAGATGATATTGAGTCTGTTTTTATATTGTTTAATGCCATTTAGGGTATTGGGCTCAATCTTAAAGCCCAACTGGTTGGAAAAGCGGATAGCCCTCAACATACGCAGCGGATCATCGGAAAATGTTTGTCCGGGATCAAGTGGGGTTTTGATGGTTTTACTTCCCAGGTGTGCCAGGCCGTTGAACGGGTCGATAATTTGCCCAAAAGTATCTTCGTTGAGGCTAACGGCCAGGGCGTTGATGGTGAAATCGCGGCGGTTTTGGTCGTCTTCCAATGTGCCAAGTTCCACCTCCGGCTTCCGACTATCTGGGCTGTAGCTTTCCCGCCGGGCACCGACAAATTCCAGTTCAATGCCATCACAGCGCAGCATAGCGGTGCCGAAGCGGCGGTACACGACCACTTTTGGGCGGGGCGACAGTTTGGATGCCACCTGTTCCGCCAGTTGGATGCCATCGCCAACACAGACAACGTCAATGTCCTTGGTATCACGGCCCAACAAGCGGTCGCGCACATAGCCGCCTATGACATACGCCGGTATGCCCAGTTCGCTGGCGCAATTGCCAACCATTTTAAAAACCTTCTGTTCTTCAGGTTCTATGGAAAAAAGCATGGTTATTTTATCGTTTTCCTTCTACAAACCCGTTGTAGCCTTTGATGATGGATTGATACAAAAGTTTTCCCTGTACTGAATACCCAGCCTTTGAATAGTGCACTGAATCTGAGGACATTAAGCCATTTGATTTCCAACTGATGGCGGAATTTTCTCCCCCTGAAAATGCGTGCAAGTCCCAAAGTGCAAAGTTGTTTTCCTTGGCATAATCCCGGATAATGCCGCTCATTTCATTCAGGTATGGATTGAATCCCTTTCCTCGCAGGTAAGAATCTGCTGGTGTGGTCAATAAGATGGCGGCATTTGGGCATCGCTCCAGAATTGAGCCAATCAAGTCTTTCATGGTTTGCCGCATATAGTCGGCATTGAGCTTTCCCTGACCTTCATTGGTGCCAAACGATAAAATGACCAGGTCTGGTTCCAAATCAGATACTTGCCGGGCAAAATATTTGGCACGGGCATAGTCCATGAACTTGGCGCCATTGACACCGATGCTGTGATACAGCAACCCACTGAGCTCATTTTCGAGGCAAATGCCGTCGATGGTGAGGGTTCTTTGTTTATCGTTGGTCTTTTTCGCTGCGATGGTGACTTGTCCAACCGGGCGGTCGAAGTAAAAGGAGCGGGAGTAATCGTCCTCAATAAATAGCTGCGCTGTTTGGTTGCTCAAATCATCCCGTACATCCAGGTCAAATTCCAGGGCGTTTTTTCGTTGAAACACAGTCACCTTGGTGAACAACTGCGTTTCAGAAGTAACCGAATCGCGCATTTTGAAGGTCATTTCCCCTTTCAAGTTGGTGGTTTCTACCTTGAATCCCGATATGCCAAAAGCTGTTTGCGGCGAAAGATCCCGCTGACAGTTGGATCCGTTCCAGCGACAGTTTGTTTCCACCATGTAGTCCTTTTGGCCGTTGGATTGGGCAAGTTTGTAGGGGAAAATAAGACCGCGGCCAGCGTCGCCAAATTCGCGTTGCAGGCGTTTCCGCACCTCCAGGGTGAGAAAATTGCCTAAAATATGGGAATCGCCTATATGCACGACGCTCACTTTTTTACCACCTCCCGTGCGTTGAGCCAGCAATTTGGCGTAAAAAGGCCGTAGGACCAACGCATTTTCTACAATGTTGGCATCTTGATTGATAAAACTGTACCCAACCGTATCTGCGTCGGTTATTGCCACCAATGGGGGCCTGAATTGAGACTGGCATTGCCCTATGAACATGGTCAAAAAAGACATCACTGCCCATAAGCGCATTCGGGTCGTATTAAGTGGATAAAGTTCTTTCATCAAAAAAATTGCTTTAAAATTGGTGGAATAACATCGTTTTGAGGCCTTACTTCACTTCAATAATTTGTTGTGTCGCGCCCAGCGGCCCTGCTCCTCCTGAAAAATACGGGCGAACATTATACCCACCACCCTGCCTCCATCGTGCGTGAGGTGGGTGTAATCGGTATTGGCCAGGCGCGGGTGCTGCATGGCAAATCGGATCATCGTATTGGTGCCACCCATGCCGTGGAATAAATCGAAAAAAAGAAATCCGTGCCGCCGCGCCAGATCGCGCTGCATGGCGACAATAGCCGGGACGCTGACCATCGTAGCCAGCTCGGTACCGATTTTTCCGCCGCGATCGCCAACGCTCACAATGAGAATTGGTTTGTTGGGAAAACAGGCGCGTAAGTGTTTGAAAGTCCGTTCTAACTCCGCTTGGTACCATCGAATGTTGTTCAGGCTGTTGGTAACAGCATTTAGTCCCACCTGTAGCACCACTAAATCATATTGCTGCACGGCATCAAATTGACGCATAAATCCAGGGTCCAATTGTTTTAAGGGCCCTCCGCTGTTGCCGCGCACCGAAAAATTGTCCAAATAAATGCCTGGGCCACTTTCAAGGGTAGCCCCATAGAGTAAAAGCCCGCTGTCTACCGCAAATTTCATGTTTATATAACTACAGCCCGGGAAATTGCCTTCCCACTTCCAAAGGTTGAGGCCCGTTTTTTTAGGCCGCAGTTGATCGGCTTTTGCTACCCGGTCCTGCATTTGCCATTCAAAGTCACTGGGATTTTTCGCCGTAAAAAACAGCTTGAATTCCGTCCAGCTTTTGGTGTTCCTGAAATATTTTTCACCTTCGAATGTAAAGCTCGCATCCTGTTTCGGCTGATAGGCAAAGCCGTTGAGTCCCAAGGCAGGTTTCTTTTCGGTTTTTTTGACGATTGAAAAAGTGTTCCAGTTCTTGAATTGGTGTTTGACCGAACGCTTGAACTGCGCCACTTCCGAGGTGATGGGCACAAAACCGACTCCACCGCCGCCCCAAAGTGTTTGCAGGGTGTCCCGCAAGTCGCCTAGGAGAATATCACCTTCCACAAATGAATCGCCGTACCAGGCAATGCGCACGGTACGCCCGTATTTTATGGAATCAATCCCGCCAAACAAACGATTTAAACTCGTTTGATCGAAACTGTAGTCTTCAATTATTTCTCCAAAAAAGCTGGAGTCTTTCGGTGGAAAAGGTCCAATAACGATGCTGTCTTGGTTCAAAGAATCGGTGGAGACCAGCGCAAGGCTGTCCTCCTGGCTATATATCAGGGAATCAATCGGGACTGCAGGCTCCTCGGGCTTTTGCCCATTTGCCCTGACATCTGCTAAAATATCCATTTTTCGCAGGGAAAAATCGCCCAAGGTAGTGCCTTCCGGCACCAGCGACAGGCCGATCAGCATCAAGAGCAAGAGGATGGAAAAGCCGAATGATTGGTCAAGGTGATTTTTCATGTGCAGCGCGAAGGTAATGCCTGCCGCCTTTTTTTGCGGGCAAATTGAAGAAGGAGCAAAGCCTTGCAAATGTTAATGCTTGTTCGGGCAAAGATTGTTTGCCTACCTTCGGTTTTTGAGAAATCAGAATTGTGCAGAAATAGCTGAATCCAAACTTTCGCAGCCATGCCTAATCAATACCTTCTCCTCCCATTATTTCTGTTTTGTGAAATGCCTTCGCCCGTAAGCGCTCAAAACGACAAACAAGTGCTGGGCGATGCTGTTTTTACCCCTGCCGAAATAGCGGAAGGAGCAGCTGCGGTTTTCCTGATCCGCTTTCAAAATTTGGGTTCCGATACTGCAACAAACGTTGTGGTGCGTGACACCCTTGACCCTCGGTTTGATGCTTCCACCCTTGAAATATTGGATGTCAGTCATAATTATCAACTGCTTCGGGAACAAGGCTTTGTGCGCTGGTTTTTCAACGACATCCAACTACCTGGAAATGATGTGCACCACCAGGATTTTTCAAATTCAAGCGGTTATGTTCTTTTTTCTGTGCAGCCAAGAGCATTTCTGGAGCCAGGGCAGTTCATTCAAAATAGAGCTTGTATTACATTCGATGATGATGCGCCAATTTGCACCAACTTTGCCACCATTTGGATAGATGAAGGAGCGGTATCACCAGAACCCGACGCTGACAAGCTGCTAGATTTCAAAATTATTCCCAACCCAAACTATGGTCATTTTCAAGTGCGGGCCAACAGCACGGTTGCTGCTGCTCCAACCAATAAAGTTGAGTGGTGGGTCAGCGATATGACGGGGAAAATAATTTGGGACGGTTCTTCTTCGGATTTGGCCATTGCACCGAACGAAGTGATGCTGGAAAGGCCAGCGCCCGGACTGTACATGTTATGGATGAAGGAAAGTAGCCGTTTGCAAGTGAAACAATTTGCTGTAATTCGTTGAGTGTTTTTAGACCCGTCGAGGAAATACCCAACATGCTCTTAAGGCTCCTTGAACGGATGCCTTGGCAGCCACACTTCTACGGGCTTGAGGTAATCTAAAATTGTCCCAGCAAACTTATTGGCAATGGTATTCTGGTGCCGCAAATAGCACCATAAATCATGAGCAGAGGCACCAATGGAGCTTTTTATTTCAAGCGCCGTGCGGGCAAATACGATTTGCTCGCAACCTGTATCGAAGCCAATGCGCACAATATCGTACAATATATTCAAGTACAGCTGGTAATCGTGGTTGAGCGCCTTCTCATAGCCAAGAAAATGCGCATCTAATTCAATGCCATTGCGAATGGTGGAGTAGAAGGCGACCAAACGACCCTCGAAGTACAATCCGAACACCCGAAACATGTCGCCCATTTGCTCTTTTAGCCCTAAAATATAGGCTTCGTTCAAATCAACCATGTTGAAACCGGCGTTTTTCGCGATTTCACGGTAGAGGCTGTACATGTGGGGCAGTTCTGCTTTGATGTCCTCAGCATTCAATTCACGCTTTTCAATCCCTTCCAATTTTTTTTCTGCCCGTTTGGCCCGTGTCCGGTACTTGGTAGACATGGCGGCTAAATATGCGTCGTAGCTGTTGAAAGGCTTGAGATCGAGCACCATATTGGGCTGGATGTCAAATTCCGTGTAACCGCTTTTTACAAAATGATCGCGTTGCGTTTGTTGCTCAGGGGCAACGTCCTTGACCAATATTACGGGCATTTTTACCCCATCACGACTCATGGTTGAAACCACCACTCCCAAGGCCAGTTCCAAGGACTTCATGGCTTCAGCCAGACCGATGCGTTCTTTATTGAAATAAAAGCCGTGTTCGCCAGTCAGCAGCATATTGCCGCAAATAAGGATGTCGGCAGCCGCTTTTCCAGCCACCCAGCGCTTGAACCAAAGGGCTAAGCCATTAAAAAAACAGGGGTCACGGCGATCTACCTGGAGGTCTGTGATGTTATCGTCGCCCTTAAAATACTTGATCTGGCAAATGGCGACACCTACAGGAGCATCATTTTTGTAAAAGATAAGGTAGCCGAAACGCATTCCAATGGGCGGATATGCCTCTAATACGCTTAGGAATTGTCGTTGAAGGAAAATGTCTGACGCAGGCGCAGCCAAATCCCAATCCCGCCCGGCCGAAGCGACGCTGCGATGAAAACTATACCGTATGACTGCCTCCTGGCTTTTTGTAGACTCCAATGCTTGTGTAAGTGTATAGGTAGTGTTCATGTTAGCGTTCAGTTGGATGCGTCAAAAAAACGCCCAAATTGTCAAAAGGTTGTCATAATTCGACCAATTGCCATTTTTCAACCTCTGCTAGTGCTGCTTTTTCGTCGCCCCAACCCATGAGGGTCATGGTACCCAATCCGTCGTAATACAGGAAAAATTGCTCCAAAATATGCCGAATAGCGCTGTAATCACACTGAAACTCATGCCAGTTGCTGGCCTCGATTATCCGTAAAGCAGGGTTTGCCGGGATTGCCAATACCTTGTGGTCTAATTCGCCCAAGTCTTTTAGCAGCAACAAGCCAATTGGCACAATTTCGACCACCGAACCTGTGGTAGTATGCTCTGCCAACAACAGCACATCCAGTGGATCGCCGTCGCCACCCCTTGGTTTATCCATGCAAGTTGAGGGAATAAAACCGTAGTTGACCGGGTACGACATGAAATTCACCCTGCGCAACTTCCCATCGCGCATATCAGGCTGAAATTCAAGTTTTTGCTTGTTGTATTCGTATTTTGTATTGGTTCCAGCAGGTATTTCAATGACTGCCTGGAGCATGCCATTCGCGGCGAAAGAGGGTAGGGCTAGATGGTCCATAGCGGTTCAGATTTCTTTATCAATGAGGTAAGCATTGCGAATGCTGGAGTTTCTGTTGATCATTTCTGCCAAAAAACCAGTCAGAAACATCTGAGTGCCCACAATCAAAGCCAGAATGCCAAAGTAGAAAAGCGGACGATCAGCGATGCCAACCTCCTTGAAAACGGTTTTTGAAATGCTCAGGTACACTAAAATGCAGAACCCCGCAAAAAAGAAAAGCAATCCAAGGGTGCCGAAAAAGTGCATGGGCCGCTTGCCAAATTTGCCCACAAAGGAAATGCTCATCAAATCGAGCGGTCCGTTGATAAAGCGCTCAAAACCGCCAAACTTGGTGCTGCCATATTGCCTTGCCCGATGCTCCACAACCTTCTCTCCAATTTTAGTAAACCCAGCCCATTTGGCAATCACGGGGATATAACGGTGCATTTCACCGTATACTTCTATAGCTTTAACCACTTCCAGCCGGTATGCTTTCAGGCCGCAATTAAAATCGTGCAATTGTATGCCACTCATCCAGCGCGCGGCTGCGTTGAACAACTTGGTGGGCAAGGTTTTGCTCAGCGGGTCGTAGCGTTTCTTTTTCCAGCCGCTCACGATGTCAAACCCATCATCCTTGATCATTTTGTACAAATCAGGGATCTCATCCGGGCTGTCTTGCAGGTCAGCGTCCATGGTGATAACCACATCCCCGTTAGCCGCTTCAAAAGCGGTGTGCAATGCTGCAGACTTGCCGTAATTGCGGCGAAATTTTATACCCCTGACATTGGGGTTCTCCTTTTTCAAACCATTAATAACCTGCCAAGACTTGTCGGTGCTGCCATCGTCGACCATGATGATCTCATAGCTGAGTTGGGCTTTTTCGCATACACGCCTGATCCAGGCCTCCAGCACGGGCAGGCTTTCGTCTTCGTTTTTTAGTGGAACTACGATACTGAGATTCATACTCGATTTACAGGTCAAAGTTGGTTAAAGGGCTTGGTCTTATTTGTGTTTTTTCTGGCACATTTGGGTCGCGCTGCAAGTGTATTGGCAACAAGTCTTCGGCATTTTTATCAATCATAATGGCCTGTTGTTGCTGCCAGGTTTTCAGCTTTAACATGGCCTCCCATCGCTCAAACAATTGCGCCTGTTGGTCGGCACTAAATTTTGAATGCTCGCCATAAAATCCTTTCGCTGCCCGTTGCCGCTTTGCCTCAAACAAGGTAACAGCACAGGCGACCGAGATGTTGAGGCTTTCGGCAAAACCTACCTGTGGAATCAAAAAGTTCCCATCAGCCAGGGCCAGGGCTTCGGGGCTTATCCCATCGTCTTCGTTGCCAAAAAGCAGGGCAGTTGGCGCTGTTAAGTCCAGTTCGTACAAGGAAACACTTTTGTCCCCCAAGCTGGTGGCTAAAACGCGGCCATAACGCTCCCTTACCCGTTTAATACACTCCTCCAGATCGTCGAAATGATATACATCAATCCATTTAAAGGTGCCACCTGATGTCCTTTTGCCGAGTACCAGACCCCGTTTGTCGAGGTATTGTTTGGTATACACCACAAATACCTCCCGAATACCCACAGCATCGCAAGAACGCAAAACAGCGCTGATGTTGAGTGGATCAAAAATATTCTCCAACACGACCGTCAGGTCTGGTTGTGAGTGCCGGATAACGGCCCTGATTTTTTTCTCTCGGCTTGGATTCATAAGCAATTCAACTCAACGGACTACGGTAATGTCTCCTTTGAAAATTTCCGTTTCACCGTCAATATATTCTACCTCAGCAACATAAACAAATACGGCTGGGTCGACGAACCTGCCTTGGAAAGTGCCGTTCCAACCCGCTGCCAGATCACTGGGTAAAAAGTTTTGGTTTTCAAAAACCAACTCTCCCCAGCGGTCAAAGATGCGGAAATACTTCACTTTTGCCACCTCCGCACCGCCCCAAACGGTCACAATATCATTGGAAACAGTGGAGTGGGGGTGAATAATGTTTGGCACGTACACACGGCGGTCCTTGCGTACTTGTACCACGATTTGGTCGCTTACTTCGCAGCCTAATGCGTCGCGCAAATAAACCGTATAACGCAAGGAGGTTGGAGGCTTGGTCCAGGTCTCTAACGCTAAAGGGGTATTCAAATAGTCTGTGGGTGTCCACGTAAAAATAGCCAGGCTCGTGGCATTATTGATTGCCTGAAGGAACAAACTGTCACCAAAACTAATGGTGGTGTCCCGGCCCAAATTGACCATCAATGGTGCCGGACTGGGCACATCTACATCCACATCACTAATGCAACCATTCGCATCTTCCACGCCAATGGTATACATGCCACTTGACAATTGGTTGACGACTTTTGGCAGTGCGTCTACAATGCCTTGTGTTACATTGTTCAACAGCAAATTAAAAGGTCCAGCACCGCCGCTGATGTCATTTATGGTGATAAAACCATTTCTTTCACCGAAACAAACGGGCCCTGTGGGATCGAAAGAAATATCGAGTTCAGCAGGTGCCATCATATCAAATACCTGGGTAGTCGTGCAGCCGATTTGGTCGGTTATGGTCACCTGGTAGTTGCCCTCCGCGAGGTTGATACGTGCCAATCCGGTACTTCCCCCAGACCACAGCGCCGTGAATGGCGGCAGACCGGATGTAGTTGTCAAGGTAATGCTGCCGTCTGCTCCATTCGGGCAACTGATGTCAAACCCATTGTAATCAGAAATGGTAGCGTTTATCAAAACCTGATCCGTGGTTATTGTTACACTATTGCTAATTACTGGCGTACAGGTGTTGCCTGTGGTGATAAGGTTGGAAATGGTATAGGTTGTGGTGGCCGAAGGGGCGACTTTTACGGAAGCCCCATTTTGTACGTTGTTTAGCACCAATGGAGCCGTTCCACCAGAAATTGTCACGGTGTAGTCACTGCCACCCGTCAGGGCCAATATAAGGGTGGCTGAATCGCCAACACAAATGGTATTAGTACCTGATAATGAAGCCGTTGGAGGTGCAGTTACGGTTACAGTAGCCTGGCCGCTAAAGGTGCCCGTGCAATTGGCATCTAGCATCGTCGTTACCGTAAACACTTGGTCGTTCTGTACATTGTTCGACTGAATCGTAAATGAATTGCCGGAAGTCGTCAATTGTGGTTGTTGTGCGCCATTGATGGCATAATTAAACTTGAAGGGTGGCTGGCCTGTAAATTGAATATTTAAAATGGCATTTTGCCCCGGGCAAATGGAGGTGTTTCCAGAAATAGTAGCCGTTGGTACAGCGTGGAAAATTACGGGGAAGCCCGCCGATAAAGCATAGCATGGCTCCATAAAGTCCAAATTACCGTTTGGCATTGGATTGCCAACGCCAATCACGATAAAATAGGTTGTGCCTGCTACCATGCCTGGCTGGAAGCTAAATTGCGGGCTATTGCTTTCTGCAAAAATACCGGCGGGCAACATTGCCGGATCGCTGCAAAGGAAATAGCGGACGACATCGTTGGTGTCCAAGCTTGAGTTGCCGTTAGACTGGGCGGAAACCATTCCATTGGGCAGGCAAGCGTTCTGGATGTTGGACAAAGTGCCAGCGCTGCTCGTGCAGACGCAAGCTGGTTGGCCATTGATGACTGTGCTGCACCCAATATTGTCCGAAATGGTTACTTGATATGGTTGAGCACCTGGCCGCGGAATCGAGGTAAATGTGGTGTCCATCAAGCCGCCAGCAATACCCGTGACACTGTAGTTGGAATTGGGTGCCGGGCCATTGCTAATATCAAAGCTCAAGACGTATGTTTCTGTCGTCAAGTCACAGATTTCCAGCAGGTTAACTGCCTGCGGGAGCTGGTTTACCTGGATGGTGGCAGCACCGCCTACCGTTCCAATACAGGTGCCAGCACCAGAAATACCCAATAGGGAATAATTGCTAGAAACCGTCGGCATAACGACCAGTGCATAGGGGTTTTGAGCAATATTGCTGACCACTTGATTCACGCCGCCATCTGAATAGGTAAAGAAGAAGGGGCCATTGCCAGCAAATGCAACATTAAGGGTGGCTGGACTGCCAATGCATACGGTATCCATACCTGAAAGCGTCGCTGTTACCGGCGTTCGCCAAACGACTGTTGGACCTGGCGCACTGGAAAGACAAGGATCACTGAAATCTATTCCTCCCGGACCCATATTCCCCGCAGCGGCCACAATGTAGTAGGTTGTTTCATACATCATGGTGGATGCATTAAACGTAAAGCTCGGGCTTGTATTCGTGCCTAAAATGGTCCACGTCGTTGGAGACGGGCTGCTGACGAGGTAATACATCAGCGCATCGCCAGGTTCCAGGTTGACACCCGTAGCAGCACCCGTAGTGGCGGCCTGTCCTGGACATAGGATCAGATTCCCATTCGGCATACTGCCTGCGCTCGTGACACAATTACAATTTACGATAGCCGTAGCCGTGAAATTGCCACATCCCCAGGAATCCGTCACGGTAAAGTTGTAAGGTTGTGATGTAGGGATTGGATTGCTGGTAAAGTGACCAGTAGCTGGATTGTAATTACCCGCGATGTTGGCCACGTTCACTGTTGATAAATCCGCGTTTATCACATCAAAATCCAGTACAAATGTCTGGTTGGCGAAGTCGCATACCGTGGTCAGGTTTATGACCACGGGTGCCGGGTGCACGACTACTGTTGCCTGGCCGCTTACGGTACCGACGCATCCATTGGCATCCGTTACACCCGTTAGCGTAATAACCGCAGTTTGTTGCAATTGCGCATTAATGCTAAAGAGGTTCTGTGTAGGATTTACGGTAAAAACACTCGCGTTGCTGGTGTACGTAAGGGTATAGTTCGGGGTGCCAGTAAGGCTTACAATCAATGCCTGTGCGCCTCCCGGGCAAATATTGAAATTGCCGTTGGTAAGGGTTGCGGTAGGCGCCAACCGCCAGCGAACGGGTGTTCCTGTAGCAACCGACAGACAAGGATCGTTCAAATCAATTTGCCCCATGCCATTCGGATTGCCAACTATTGCGGAGACGTAATAGGTTACATTGGGCATCATGGGTGGCGCGAACGTAAAGGAAGGGGTATTGCTCCAGGCCAAAATGGTTCCGAGCGGTACGCCGGGCATGGTGTGCATGATGTACATCAGCATACTTCCTGGCGCCACCACTTCACCCGTGGTAGCAGGGACTGTCATGGCTACGCCCTGGCAGGATACTACCTGCGTTTGGCTCATCGTACCTGCATCGGAGAGGCAGGCGCAAACGCCAAGCCCGCTCAACGTATCCGGTGCGCAGTTGTTGGCATCGGTCAAATAGGCCAGGTATGGCGTACCAAATGGAATGGGTACGCTCACAAATTCCGTACCGTTAAAAGAAGCCAGTACGCCACTGATGTTGAAGGGAGGCGTACCTGAAACCGGGAAACTGATGGTGTAGGTTGAATTGACATAATCACAGGTGGTGGTGACGGCGCCAAAAGTGGGCGGTTGTACTACCAAGACATTAAGCATACCGGAGGTATTGCCCATGGCGCAAACCTGATCCGAAACACTGGCAATAGTAACCAAAGTGTTTTGCGTAGGATGTAGCACCAAAGGATTGCTGCTGCCTGTAATTCCGGTGGTGGGGCTTTGGGCTACTGCATCAAATTGTGGGGTAAATGAAAAGTTTGGCGTCCCGGTCAAATTTACATTGATGATCACAGAATCGCCCAGGCATACCGTTTGGCTGCCATCGACTATGCTTGCCGTTGGCAGCGCTCGGAACACAACAGGTGTGCCTTGTGAAACAGACAAGCATATATCCGTCAGATCAACCTGTCCCATACCATTGGGGTTGCCCGCAATCGCGGAAATATAATATGTTGTCCCTAGTACCATGCCCGGTTGAAAACCGAAGCTGGGCGTGTTGCTCCAGGCAAAGATGGTTCCCAATGGTTGAGCAGGAGTGCTGTGTAAAATGTATAGCAACAAATCATCGCCATCGTCTACAAAACCACCATTGTCGGTGGCTGTAGCGATGTCACTTTGACAAACATTTAAGGGTGTAAGCTGCATGCTTCCAGCTCCTGAAGTGCAGTTACAGGTAGCTTGGCCGCTTATAGGAATATCGCCGCAGTCATTATTATCGTGAAATACAAAACTGTAGTTGGTTCCCTGAGGAATCGGATTGCTGGTAAATTGATTGCCCGTAAAGGTTCCGCTTCCTGACAGTAAGGTATAAGGCGCGGTCCCATTCAAGACTGTAAACGATACCGTATAATCATTTTGAGCGAGGTTACAGTTGATACTCAGATTGGCATAGGAAGGCGGATAATTCACCGTAATCGTAGCCGTGCCGGATGGAATACCGGTACAGCCCGGAGATTCTACCAAAATAAGCTCATATACGGTTGTTGTTGTGACATTTACATCAATAAAATAGGGGTCTTCTGGCGTGTATACCAAAGGCTGCGGCACACCATCAATGGTGTATTCAATGGTAAAAGGCCCTGAGCCATTGAAATCCACCAATATCGTGGTAGCGGCAGAGTCACAAAAGGTTGCATCGCCGGAGAGGTTGGCAGAAGCCGGTACAAACACAAAAACTTGCGCAATACCCATCACTGTGCCCGTGCAGCGGGAATCGCTGAGCGACACCAGTCGGTAACCAGTGCCTGAACTGGGGTTCACTGGAAGCACAAATGGGTTGTTCGAAGTGGTCATTGGCGGCTGATTCACATTGTTGGCCGAATAGACAAACGTAAATGGCCCAACACCCGTGAAGTCGATCATGAAAGTTGTGCCAGTGCCTCCCTGGCAAATTTGCCCACCTCCGGAAATCACGCCTGTTGGAGGAGGATCCAGGGTAACCGTCGCCATACCGGAGATAAGCCCGGAGCATTCACTGGAATTAAAAGAATTGAGGGCGTAAACAGTCGTAGTATCCGGTGAAACTTGAAAGACAAATGGGGTAGTTGATGTAAGAATGCTCGGTTGAGGAACGTTATTTGCAGAATAATTGAGCGCATAAGGCGGAGTTCCGGTAAGATTGAACGTCAGATTTGCCACCTGCCCAGCGCATATTGTGGTACTGCCCGACAACATCGCGGTCGGGGCAGGAATGACATTGATACGCCGAATACCGCTCACCATGCCCGGACAAATAGAATCCTGCACGCTCACCAAAGTGTACACGACCGGGCCACTGGTTGGTGAAACAATAATATGATAAGGGTTCACACTGGTCGTGATTGGCATTTGATTGACAGTGTCAATTTTGTAAATAAAAGTAAAGGGGGGATTTCCGACAAAATTAATGGTCAGGGTATCCGTCGTGCCAGCACAAATAGTGGTGGTGTCAGACACCATGGTGGCTTTTGGTGCTGGCAGCACACGAATAAATGCAGAACCAGATACATTGCCCGTGCAACCATTGATATCACTCACGCTTTCCAGCGTGATGTTCGCGTTGTTGTTTATGGTCACTGGAAAAATATAGGGGTCTTGCGAAATGTTCATAACGGGCGGCTGGGGCGTGCCATTGAGCGCATACACAAAGTTGAAGGGTGGGGTGCCGCCTGAAAAATCTACAGATATAAGCGTAGAAGTGCCGGAACATATCGTGTCGTTCCCAACCAAGCTTAACACCGCTGATGGTGCCGATAAGGAAACTGATACCAACACCGCAGTGTTCATACCGGTGCAACCAGCACCATCCACAAGGGCCTGAAGCACGTAATTGGTATTGAGCAGTGGCGAGACATCTATGGAATAAGGGGACGCATCCGCTGAATAACTGTTCAACAAAGTGCCATTGCCCAATAAATTAAAAGACCAGTTCGGAGTGCCGGTGAAGTTGATCGTTAAGGAAGTCGTTCCACCCACGCAAACGGGCATAACAGGGTCAAAAACCGCAGTGGCTGCTTCGGCAACATTGATGGTCGTCGTCGCCACCGTACCGCAAGGGGAAGTGGGGGTAAATGTAAGTTCAATGGAGCCGCTTAATCCAGTGGCGTTAAAAGTAGTTCCCGTTACACCATCACCCGACCAGGTTCCGTTGGGCACACCTGGATCTTGCAACTGCACCAGGTTGTAATTAGACACACTGGAACACAGATTATCAGTGCCTAAAACAGGACTTGGACAAAGCACATTATAGGCCAACGTATTGGTAAAGGTCTGAGGGCAATTGTTTGGCAGCGGCTCGTAAATCCCGATGATATAATATGGCCCATTGTTGCATTGATCTGCCGTGACGGTTACTTCAAGCGGCGCAATGTTCACAATCGGATCGGAAGCAGGCAACCCAGGAAAACTAGGCCAACCACAACCTGTCACGCCATAAATAGTACCAAGAATGGGTATTTCAGCGACAAATGCGCCGTTGGTATTGTTGATTTGAGCAAGGTTGTAGGTGATGTCATCACTCCAACAGCCGATGGAAACCCCTGTTGTTACCGAGCCGGCTCCAGTATTCGGGAATACTTCAGTTGCAGGTCCGCAATCACTTTGCAGCACATAGAAAGTGCCGTTGGTGGCACAAAGTCCACTAAAATTGTAATCAAAATCGGCGTTACTGCTGGTAAATACTACCACGGGTACATTGGCCGGCACCACCTCTCCAGCACCAACGAATACCGCTCCTGGGCATTCGGCGGTGATACTGGCCTGCAATCCGCCACTGGGCGTACTCCAACCGCAACCATTGTTGTTAGAGTCATTGTAAGTAACCATTAAATCGCTCACGTTAAAACCACCACCCGACCATAATCCCAAAAACTCATTGTTCTCCTCTGTCCCACAGGCATTTACCATGATACCCAGAAAAATCGGATTTGGGTTACAGGGGTCTGGCGGCGGGCTTGTGAGCTCGGAACAGCCAAGCAGTGTGCCCTGACCATTGTAGGGATTGAAATTCGGAACAGTATTGATGTACCAATTGATGCAGTCGCCAGCTTGCAAATTGGTGCCGGTTGGGGTCAGGGTGTATTGGTCACCCGGACAAAGAGCACAGGGATTGCTGCCCGGCTGGCAATCGGCCGAAGTGAAAGTGGCGTTTTGTCCCAATGTTGGGCATTGGGCAAGCGCATGGGCGCTGGTGAAAACAAACGCAAGGGCAATTATGGCACTTCTTTTCATGAGGTAGCTTGATATGGAAAATAGGTTCAAAGCAAAAAGGCAAGGTATATGGTGTTGGAATATTCCAGTCGATTAATGCTGCGAAGGTATAACAATGAAATCTATTGAAATATTCATTGGTGTTTTCTTAAGACGTGTACTTTTGCAGGCACAATGTTCGAAGAAATTAAGAGTAAACTCAACGCCCGGCATGTTAAACTTGTCGCTGTGTCCAAAACGCACCCTCCTGAGCGAATAATGCAGCTCTATGAAATAGGGCAGCATATTTTTGGGGAAAATCGTGCTCAAGAGATGCTGTCAAAACAGGCGGCGCTGCCCAAGGACATCGCGTGGCACCTGATTGGTCATTTACAGACAAATAAGGTGAAAATGATCGCGCCCTTTGTGCAATTGATTCATTCGGTGGATAGCTTGGCGCTGCTACAAGAAATTGACAAGCAAGCCCTCAAAGCTGGCCGCACGATTGATTGCCTATTGCAGTTTCACATCGCGCAGGAGGATTCGAAATACGGTTTTACGGAAAAAACAGCGATGGAGATGCTTGAATCGCCATCGTTTTTATCCTTGAAAAATTGCCGCATTTGTGGGGTCATGGGCATAGCGACCTTTACGGATGACATGGCCCAGGTGCGCCAGGAGTTCAAATCCTTGCAACAAATATTTCAGCGCCTAAAAAATGGTGTATTTCCCCAGCAGCCTCATTTTAAAGAAATATCCATGGGTATGTCGGGCGATTGGGAGATTGCGGTGGAGGAGGGGAGCACCATGGTGCGGATTGGGAGCTTGATTTTTGGGGCGCGGTAAATTTTATTTGATTGACGATCGGCGCGTACAGGAGTGACGATTGTTGCAGTACCATCGAGCTTGGCTAATGTCGTTGACTTAGCGATTTTGGGCTCAAACACAGTGCTATGATTTATTTTAATCATTTGCCAACCAGCTCAAAAACAATTAAACTAATGATGAAAAAACCATCCATCCCATTCTCCTTCATGCTCCTTTTTCTCTGCAGCATGGCTTTCTCTGCCTGCTCTCAAACCAAAAAGGCACAACCAACGGCTTCAACCTACAAGAATGTCTTAATTGCTAAAGCTAATAAAGGCGATCAATATGGTCCCTGCGAACCCTCTATTTGCGTAAACCCCGCCAATACTAAAAACATCGCCGCCGGGGCCATCCTCGACCGCCACTACTGGAGCAATGACGGCGGCCGTACCTGGGAGTCTGGAAACATCAAATCTTCACTGGGCGTATTTGGTGACCCGGTCATTGTTGCCGACTGGAAAGGCAACTTCTATTATGCCCACCTCAGCGACCCTGAGGGCAAAGGCTGGAGCGGCGAAAAAATCCTAGACCGCATAGTGGTTCAAAAAAGTACCGATGGTGGTAAAACATACGACGATGGAAGCTACTGCGGCAATAGGCACCCCAAAGACCAGGACAAACACTGGCTTTGCGCCGACCCAAGAACCAATGCCCTGCTCTGCACCTGGACAGAATTTGATAAATACGACTCCAAAGACTTGACAAAAGACCATAGCCGTATCCTCTTTTCCCGCAGCGATGATGGCGGTAAAACTTGGTTGGAAGCTATACAGATTAATGAATTTGAAGGTGATTGCCTGGATGACGACAACACCACAGAAGGCGCAGTGCCCGCTTTTGGCCCCAATGGTGAAATCTACGTCGCCTGGGCCTGGAACAATAAAATCTGGTTGGACAAATCCCTGGATGGCGGCAAAACATGGCTGGATAAAGATATTGTCGTGGCCGATCAGCCAGGTGGATGGACTTACGATATCCCGGGCCTGACCCGTTGCAATGGTATGCCCGTGCTGGTTTGCGACCTTTCCAACGGCCCCAATCGCGGTACCTTGTATGTCAATTGGTCGGATCAACGCAAAGGCGAAGAAGACACGGATGTATTTTTGGCTAAAAGCACTGATGGCGGCATCACCTGGTCAAAAGCCGCTCGGGTGAACGACGATAAAAGAGGAAAGCATCAGTTTTTGTCCTGGCTCGCCGTAGATCAAACCAATGGCTTTTTGTACTGCATGTTTTACGACCGTAGAAATTACCTGGATGAGCGCACCGATGTGTACGTTGCCATTAGTCAAAACGGCGGCAAAACCTTCCAAAACATTAAAATCAGTGATTCGCCGTTCGATCCGGTCCGGTATGTATTTTTCGGCGATTACAACAATATCTCCGCACACGATGGGGTAGTGCGGCCTATTTGGACGCGTATGGAAAAGGGCGTTCTTTCAGTCTGGACGGCTATTATGGATTTTAAAACGCCGCCGATTAAGGATATTGACGATTGAGAGGGGCCAGTCGGGGCAGTGTAGAGACGCATGAATATTGTAAATCATGTAATCGCCACTCGTCAATCAAATAAAACCATTGAAATATTGCAAAAAGCACCCGTTGCTATGCCCCGGTCATGCTTCTACCCTTGCTTGAAAGGGTACGTATTTCCGCCAAAAAAACAAAGTCACTAAGCCAATTAAACAACCTAGCCCCGCCCCACAAATCACATCCAGGGGATAATGCACCCCTACATATACCTGAGAAAAGGCAATCGCCCCAGCCCAGGCAAGCAGCGCTTTTTGTTGCCAACTACCCGCCAAACCGAATACCCCAATCAGAAAAACGGCCACCGCAAAATGATTGGAAGCATGGCTGGAAGTAAAACTGTAGCCACCCCCGCAAGGCACTCTTGCTTGGACATGCCCTTCCATTTCAACGTCATTGCAAGGCCGTATCCGTTGCACGTTTTTTTTAATGAGGTTACTGCTCGTAAAGTCAGAAATCCCAACAGCAAGCACCAAACCGAAAATGATAAGCCATCCGCGTTTGCCATAATTGAGCAGCGAATAAGCCCCGATGAAAAGATACAATGGCGCCCAAAATAGTTTTTCCCGAAACAGCGGCAACAGCACATCAAACAAGGGATTGCTCATGCTGCTGTTGATTAGCTCAAACAGCCATGTATCGCTTTCAATCAGAAAATTCATGCTGGTAGCGTTTTTTCTGCCACCAATATAAGGCGTTTGGATTTTTCGGGGTCAAAAGCCGATAAATCATAGTTGCCGTAAGCCATGGTGATTTTCAGGTTACACGTTGAAAAAAGCCTTTGAAAATCATCCAGATCGAACAAACGAACCGATTCAGTATGTGACACCTGATGGCCATCATGCTCAGAAGCTACTTTTTTGAAAACATGCCCTTTGTCAACCCATTTGGTCAAATGAAATGTCACGCCTTCCGATGCTTTTGTTTCTGCCAATACCAGATTGGCCAGTACCCATTGACTGTTGAAATAATCCAACAAGAAAACGCCGCCAACTTTCAAATTGGTGGCAATACTTTGCAAAGCATGGAGGTGTTCAAGATCGGTTTCAAAGTAGCCAAAGCTGGTGAACATGTTCAATACCCCATCGAAGTAGTTGGTCCTGAACGGCTTGCGCATATCGTGCTGAAAAAACTCCAGTTGCTCCGTTTCAAATTGCCGGGCAAATTCAATGCTCTTTTCGGAAATATCCAAGCCTGTTACCTCAAACCCTTTTTCCGCCAGATAGCGGGAATGCCGGCCTTTGCCGCAGGCAAGGTCCATGATGCGCGCTCCAGGCTCCAGGTTTAGTGCTACAAGAAGCTTGTCCAGGCTGTTCCTGGCTTCTTGTTCGTCCCGACTTTTATACAGCAGGTGGTAATAAGTTGAATCAAACCACTCCGCGAACCATTCTTTTTTCATGAATTTTCAATTTCAAGCGCGAAGGTAACACTACCTTCACCCGCAAATCTTGAACATGTACGTTTTATTAACGGCAGCAACCCCTTTTGAAATAGCACCGACGATCCAATGGCTGGAACGAGACTTTGAACAGCAGCAGCAGGGGCATTTTTCAAAAGCCAATCTTGAGGTTCAGGTTTGCATCACAGGTGTTGGCATGTTGGCGACTTGCTGGAATCTTTCCAACGCATTTGTTCACAAAAAGCCCGATTTTGTTGTTAATGCGGGTATTGGAGGAGCGCTTGATGCCGTATTGAATATTGGAGATGTGGTACACGTCACCGATGAAACCCTGGCTGATCTTGGGGTGGAGGATGCCGATGGAAGGTTTATCGATTTGTTTGAACTGGGGTTTTCCGAAAAAGATAAATTTCCTTTTTCCGACGGAAAGCTCCAAAATCCCGAAGCCCTAAAATATCGTTTTTTACCCGCCGTGCAGGGGATAACGATGAATAAAGCACATGGATCAACAGGTTCAATCGCCAGCATTCGAGAGAAATACCCTGAGGCCCAGATAGAAAATATGGAGGGGGCAGCTTTTTTTTATGCATGTTTGCACGCTGGTTTGTCCTTCGTCGAGATTCGGGCGATCTCAAATTATGTAGAACCGCGCAATCGGGAAACCTGGAACCTGCCGCTGGCCATTCAAAACCTGAACCAGGTATTGAAAGAATTGCTGCAAGGGTTTGTATAGTTTGGCCGGATACAAATCGGATTTTCATCCGGCTTCGTCGTGGATTTTAGGGTGCCGGAAACTTAGTGTTGAAGCCTAACGTTATTTTGATCGTTTGAAACTTCAAACTACTTTTACGGAAACAAATCAAACATTCTTAACCAACTAACTTTATAAACTATGGCATCGCGATTAACCTCTTTTGGAAAATTAACCATTACTTTTGTCATCGTCGGCGCACTTTTTGGTATTTATAAACTCCTCCAAATACAAGGATACGTAAATCCCAAGGGCACCCAGGAATCACAACTCATTGAAAAGGTAGACCTGCCTGACGCGCCTAAAAACGCCAGCAGCACCGTTGCACCCGCTTCCATGCCCAGCTCGCGCCCGGCAAACCTCAACACACCAGAAGTGCGCTGGCTCCTATGGGCCTGGAACGCACAAATGGGCCTGATGTTCGCCAATGGCGGCTCTGCGACCACACAAGGCAGCCTCATGGCCGCAAAAAATGTCAACCTGAATATTTCCCGGCAGGATGATGTGCCGCAAATGCAGGCCAACCTCATCAAATTTGCGGAACAATACAAAAGCAACCCGTCCAGCGCCACGGGCGGCGCGCATTTCGTGTCCATTATGGGCGATGGCGCAGCTGCATTTCTGGCAGGCCTAAATCCACAACTGGAAAAAATTGGCAAGGAATACCGCGCTCAGGTAATCTACACCTGCGGTCGCTCCCTTGGCGAAGACAAATTTATGGGCCCACCTGCTTGGAAACAAAATCCACAATCGGCACGCGGTGGCGTATGCTCCGCCGTACTCCGCGATGGCGACTGGAACATCGTCATCAAATGGTGCGCCGACAACGGTATTCCTGTGAACAGCGATGAAACCACTTACGACCCCGAAGCCATGAACTTTATCGCTGCCGATACTTATCTGGACGCTTCTGAAAAGTACATCAACGGCTATACGGAGGAACGTGCAGAAGTGAAGAACGGCAAAAGAACAGGCAAAAATGTGAAGGTTGGGGTTACCTCCGTCACCACCTGGACACCCGGCGACGTAATGATTGCCCAGAAAAAAGGTGGCCTGGTTTCCATTGTTTCTACCCGTGAATACCGCAGCCAAATGCCTTGTGTCGTTATCGGCATCAAAAAATGGATGGAAGACAACCGCAGCACCGTAGAGAACATGATTGAAGCCATTGCCGCAGGTGGCGACCAGGTGAAAAGCTACTCACCTTGCTTGAAAAAAGCCTCCGAAATCAGCGCAGCTGTTTATAAAGAAGAAACACCGGAATACTGGGAAAAATACTACACGGGTGTTGTAGAATCTGATAAAACAGGCTTACAGGTAGAGCTCGGAGGCTCCCGTGTCAATAACCTGGCCGATAACCTCGAGATATTTGGTCTCAACCCAGGTAGTACCAATATTTTCAAAATTGTGTACACCACTTTTGGCGACATTGTAAAACGACTTTATCCCAACCTGGTGCCTTCTTACCCTGCGGCAGACGACATCACCAACCTTACTTTCCTAAGCAATGTGGCCAAGCGTGCCGGCAGCAACATCGCCACTGCCGACCAGGCTTCTTTCAATGCCGACGACAACATTCGTCAAACGGTGGCGAAAAAATCCTGGAGCATTGAGTTTGAAACAGGCCAGAGCGCTTTCACCCCTTCAGCACAGCGTGAATTGGAGAAATTGTTCAACGACCTCGTTATTGCCAGCAACCTGAAAGTAGAAATTCACGGCCATACCGACAATGTAGGTGATTTTAACGCCAACATGCAGCTTTCCGAGCGTCGCGCATTTGCCATCAAACAATGGCTGGAGAAGCGATCGCCCAACAACTTTCCACCGGAGCGTATCTCCATAAAGGCGCATGGATCTGCCAATCCAATAGTTCCGAATGAAACGGCTGAAGGTCGGGCGAAGAATAGGCGGGTAGAAATTTTGATGGGGAATTAAAAAAAGATTGACGAATAGCGATTACATGATTGCCGAATTACGAAGCTGAGGCGTTGCGTTTTGTTATCGGAACAATTAGATCGAAGCGTAATTTCAACAATCGGCAACCATGTAATCGCCAATCGTCAATCTAGTGTAATATCGAAATGTAAAAGCTGACGAGATGCTCAAACACATTTTTAGCCCCAACAAGGCAATCAGCAGAACCACCCTGATGATCATCATTGGTTTTCAGATAGTGGTGCTGGTGGCCGCTTGGTACGCCACCGGGCCATTGATTCCCAAACCCCATGAAATCTGGGCAGCGTTTATGAAACTGATGGGAGAGGGCGATTTGCTCCGGGAACTCTTTGTCAGCACCGGGCTTTGCCTGGAAGCGCTGGCAATTGCTATTCTTATTTCATTGGGTATCTCTTACCTGACGGTGCTGCCTTTTTTCAGGCCACTGGCTTTCATGGTCTCCAAAGGCCGTTTCTTGACCTTGGTAGGTTTGAGTTTCGTCTTTACTTTAATGGTTAATAACGGGCACTCGCTTAAGGTTTGGTTGATGGTCTTTGGCATAACGGTGTTTTTTGTCACGTCCATGGTGGCCGTGATAAAAAGTATTCCCAAAGCTGAGTTCAACCATGCCCGCACCTTGCGGATGAACGAATGGCAAACGGTTTGGGAAGTCGTCATCCTCGGCAAAATCGACCAGGTTTTCGAGGTGATCCGCCAAAATTTTGCCATTGCCTGGATGATGTTGACTATGGTAGAGGGCATTTCTCGCTCAGAAGGGGGGATCGGCACCCTACTGTTAAACCAAAACAAGCATCTGCATCTCGACGCTGTATTTGCCATTCAAATCATCATCCTGACGGTAGGTATCTTGATGGACTATCTCATTGGGGTATTCAAAAACATCTTCTGCCCTTATGCATCCCTGACCCTCGAAAGAAAATAGCCATGGCCTCGAAGTATTCTTATGAATTTAAAAATACCATCCTGAAAGTGGAGGATGTGTCCCTTAGCTTGGGAGGCAAACTTATCCTCAAAGATGTAAATGTTGAAGTGAAGGATATTGTGCGTCCAGGCGTTCAACAAGGCCAAATTGTCGGATTTTTGGGCCCTTCCGGTATTGGCAAGACTAAATTTTTCGAAGTTCTTGCGGGCTTAACCAAGCCCGATGAAGGAAAGGTGCTCATCGGTGACCCACTGTTGCCTGTTACGCCTGGAAGGGTAGGGGTTGTTCAGCAAAGCTACCCTTTATTCCATCACCGAACGGTTCGGGGCAATCTCGAAGTGGCGGCCGAAAAAGGCAGCACGCCTCCGGCAGAAAGAAAAGACAAGATCCAAAAAATGCTGGAACGCTTCAACCTTGAAGACCAGGGCGGTAAATACCCTACAGAATTGTCGGGTGGTCAGCGGCAGCGTATTGCCATTGCCCAGCAATTGCTTTGCTCAGAACGCTTTTTATTGATGGACGAGCCTTTTAGCGGCTTGGATGTGCTCATGCTCGACCGGGTTTGCCAAATGTTGCGGGAAATTGCCTGTGCGCACGAGGAAAACACCATCATCATTGTGTCTCACGATATCCATACAACAGCATCCATTGCCGATACGCTTTGGGTGATGGGCAGAGACCGCGATGAACAAGGAAAAATCATTGATGGCGCGCATATAAAACACACCTTTAACCTTATGGACAGGGGCGTTTGTTGGCACGATGATGTACAGTCAAGGCCAGAATTCCATGAAGTTGTGGATGAAGTAAGGGCGTTGTTTCCCAGTTTGTAGTCGCTAGTGCGGCATAAATGCCAAGCTACCGACTCATTAGTTCTCTTCCTCCACAAACCGGACGCCGTGTTGCTCCAATTCTGCCAAAATAGGTTCATACACCTCCGGCATAATCGGGATATTGACCCCAGTGGTAGAAATTTTACCCTGCATCAATAATTTGACAAAAATGCCCAATGGAAGGCCTACCAGCTGGGACATGGCAGTGTGATCGCTGTCAGTGCCTTTCATGATAAGGGTGGAAGTCTTTTTGTGCTTTTTCTTTTTCAGTTCGTATTCAAAAACGTGCTGCATGATAACCATATCATTGTCCTTTGGCTCGAGCGCCCATTTTTCGAGCAACAGGTTTTCCAGGATTAAAGCTGGCGTGGCGTTGTTGATTTTAATGCGGCGTTTGCTGAAAAGTCCGAGCCACTCTAATTTTTGCATAACATCGCTGTCAGACTCGGTTTCAAGCATTTTTGCCACCCTGTCCCTGACGGATCCAGTATGTTGGCTGATGCCAAGGAATGCCTCCATCAGGTCGTGGTAGCTAAGCTTACCACTGTCTACAATCGGGAAGGTGCCGTCGGTCAGTCCGATGCGCACCAATGCGTTCCAAGCGTCGCAGAATCCCTTGTGGCGAATTGTCCCGCGAAACAAAGTACGAATATCCTGAAGGCCATAAGCTTCTCTATATAATAAGGAATCTCGGTTGGCGTACACCTCCCACTGGCCCATTTGCGGAATATCGACCATGCGGTACTGACGGAAAAGTCGGCGGTAGGGGATGAATTTTAATTTGCCTTCCTCCAAAAACTGCGCCGTACCCTGACCTGCCAGTACCACATTGCGCGGATTCCAGCTGAACTTATAATGCCATGGGTTGTCATCACTTTCAGGGGCAACCAATCCGCCTGTAAATGAGTGGAATGCGGTGATTTTTCCACCTTTTTGTTGAATCTCATGGATACGCTGCATGGCGCTCATGTGGTCTATCCCAGGGTCGAGTCCCAATTCATTCATAAAAACCAGGGCGCGTTGCCTAGCTTCGTCGCCCAAACGAAACACCTGTTTGCTGACATAGCTGGCCGTGACCAAGTGCTTGCCCAAAGTAATGCAATCTTGCGCTACTTCAAGGTGCATTTGAGGCGGCAGCATAGAGACCACCACATCGTGCCGGGAAATCACATCCCGCCGGTCATTTGGTTTTGAAGCATCCAACCATATCGCACGGCCATGTGAATGGTCATTTATTTTTTTTCTAGCCAATTCAATATCAGCATCAGCGACCGTTACCAGAAAATTATTTTGCTGAGCTTCACCAAGTATGTAGTTGATTAAGGCGGTAGCGGACCTGCCTGCACCAATAATGAGGAGATTCTTCATGTAGCGTTCGGAAATTGTAATGAGCTGCAAAGGTAGGGATTTGATTAGAAATAAAATGGGTCAGCCCTTAGCAGACCGACCCAAGAGAGAAATGTACATGGGATTAAACGGACTTGCGTCCTAAAACGGATGTGGGATGGCTTATTTTTGGCCGAAAAAAAATGGGCCCACAATTGGAAAACTCAAAAAAACGAGCAATATTTGCCTTCCATTTAGTTCAACTTTCATCTACTCACAAATTTTGCAGCAATTATGGGTAAACCTGTTACAATTAAAATCAAAAATGGCACTGTGAGCGTTTCGAGCGCCCGCTAATTTTGGCCAGGATGATCCACGGAGACCAATTTTTCAACTTCTAACTTTTCAACGCCCTGTCCTTTTTCGACGGGGCGTTTTTTATTGTTCGTATATTCACACAAAAAATCGTGCCGTTTTTTACGATACCTTCGCACCCAAGTTGATTTGATATGAAGTTACTACTTACAACGTTGTTTATCTGTGCTTGCAGCCTTTTTTCATTTGGTCAAACCGATGCCATTACGGATACCACCATTTATGAGGTGGCTGAAAGCCTTCCTTACCCATTGTTCAAAACTTGCTTTCCCGACAAGCACTCCAGCTGGACAGCAGATAGTATGCGTCGTTGTGGCGAAATGAACCTTTTGGGCATGCTTAGTGCCAATATGCGCTATCCAGCAGAAGCACAAGAACAAGGCATACAAGGCACCGTTGTACTGTCCTTTGTGGTGGAACCCAATAATGGCCGCATTTCAAATGTAGGGCTGCTCAAAGATATTGGCGGCGGTTGCGGTCAGGAAGCCATTCGGGTGCTAAAAGCATTGGATGAGGTGGGGATGCGCTGGGCACCTGCCATGCAAGGAGGCAGCCCTATTCGGGTTAGGCACTCCATTCCGTTGCGTTTCAAGCTAAAGGAGGTTTTGCCTTATTTTATTTCCGTAAATGGAGACACCATTTACACCAACTATGATACCGAACCCAGTTTTAAACTGGGAATCGATTCCTTGATTGGCTATGTCATCAACCGACTGGAATATCCCGCCGGTTGGGAAGATAGCTGTATGACAGGGGTGATTGAAATGTCACTCTTGATCAATAAAAAAGGCGGACTACAGGTGGAGGATGTCCTTGACTTCAACAACCTCGGCCTTGATTTTCAATGGGAAGCCATGCGCCTGGCCAATAATATGGGTGGCATGTGGCAAGCGGCAACTTACCAGGGAATGTCTGTGACCGCTTCTACACCTTTGCGCGTGGTATTCAAATCTGAGGCGTCAGGTTGCAAAACAGCCAATGATGTTTTTGATCGAACCACCGTGTTGTCAGATGAAGGTTCTGTGCTGGCCGCGACGAACAAAACGGACGAAGCCATTAGTAAATGGACGGAAGCCCTGAAATTGCAACCCGACAATTGTGAAATCTTGTATTATCGTGGTACAACCTTGTTGAATCAAAACCGCCGGGAAGACGCGTGCAAAGATTTTACGCGCATCAAAGAGGTGTTGGGTATAACCTGGTTTGAAGACGTTAAAAGATTGGTTTGTGGTTGGTAATGGGCCGCCATAGCTTTCAAACATCATAAACTTTACATTTACTTAATACTTAAGTGAACACAGCAGGCATACACTTACGGATACCTTTGCGCAAAACATACGACCCATGATTGAAAATGCGCCGCAAAAAAAGATATTGATTGTAGATGACGAGCCTGATATTCTCGAGTTTTTGCAGTACAACTTGAAAAAAGAAGGGTATAAGGTCATTACAGCGCCTGATGGCAGTGAGGCTATTAAAATTGCCGAGCGGGAAAAGCCAGACCTGATCATACTTGACATCATGATGCCCGAGATGGACGGGATCGAGACCTGCCGCCAATTGAGGCTTCATAAAGACTTTGCCGATACCCCCATTGCTTTCCTCACGGCCCGCGACGAGGATTTTTCTCAAATTGCAGCCTTGGACGTTGGTGGTGATGATTATGTGACCAAGCCCATCAAACCACGGGTGCTTGTCAGCCGTATTCAGGCATTGTTGCGCCGCGTCGATCGATTCAATGAGGCTGATACGGATGAAATTCGATTGCAGGATTTGGTGATCGACAAAAACAAAGTGCTGGTTTTTAAACAAGATGTTGCCATCGAATTGCCCAAAAAGGAATTTGAAATCTTGTGGTTGTTGGCATCCAAGCCAGGCCGGGTCTTTACCCGGGAAGAAATATTTGATAAAATTTGGGGCTCGGATGTGATCGTCGGAAACCGCACCATTGATGTGCATATCCGTAAATTGCGCGAACGGCTTGGCGAAGAGTACATCAAAACCGTAAAAGGTATTGGGTATAAATTTGACTTTTGATGTTTAAAAACCAATCACCACGACAACTTTCCTTTTTCATTGCCATCCTATCCGCGGCAGCATTGGCTACCCTTACGCTGCTGATGCGCCTTTTGGGCTTGTTGACAATCAAATGGTCAGAACTGGCATTGCTTTTTTTGGCGGCCTCTGTGGTTGGTTTTATAGTGAATTTTTACCTCATCCGGTATTATATCTTCCGACGTATAAAATTGATTTACAAGATTATACATCGGAGAAAGCTGCCCCAGGAATTTCGGGCCAACAACCTGAACATGGGCAAAAACATCTTGGAAGACGTCGAAACGGAAGTAGATGCATGGATGGAACAAAGCAGCCGGGAATTAGAAGAATTGGAGCGGCTGGCCACTTACCGCCGCAGGTTTATCGGGGATGTTTCCCATGAATTGAAAACCCCAATCTTCAACATCCAGGGTTTTGTACACACCCTTCTGGACGGAGCATTATACGACCCGGAGGTCAATGAAAACTACCTGAAACGGGCCGCCAAAAACATCGAACGCCTGCAATCCATCGTCGAAGAATTGGAAGTCATTAATAAACTGGAGTCTGGTCAAATGGTGCTAGACTTACAAGAGTTTGACTTGTATGCACTGGTGCAGGAGGTATACACAGACCTGGAAATGCGTGCCAAGGAGCGCAATATCCGATTTGCGTTTAAAGAAGGAGCCTCCCAACACTTCCAGGTGCGGGCCGACAAGGAAAGCATTCGTCAGGTACTCATCAACCTGGTGCACAACTCTATCAAATACGGCACAGAGGGCGGGTTGACCAAGGTCAGCTTTTACGACCTTGAAAGCTATGTTTTGGTTGAAGTGAGCGACAGCGGTATCGGTATCAGCCAAGAAAACCTCAAGCACGTGTTCGACCGCTTTTATCGGGTCGACAAAAGTCGTTCCAGGGATGCTGGCGGAACTGGACTCGGACTTTCCATCGTGAAACATATCATCGAAGCGCACAAGCAAACGGTGAATGTGCGCAGTACAGAAGACAAGGGATCTACTTTTGGGTTTACCTTGGAAAAGGTGTAGCCGCTGTTCGTTGTTCGTTCACAGTCGCTCGATGTTGTCCGCCACCCAGTTTCAAAATTGCTGATTGTTGCGCGTTGTTCGTTCCCTATTCCCTTTTTTGTTGCGAGACTGGCGTTACATCCGCAAATCTTCCACATGAACTCCTGGAAATTGCTTGGCATCGAAGCTGAAATACCCGGCTGCCAGCGCTTTATTAGGTGAGAACCTTGTGATCGCAAATGTATAGCGCGAACCATCTTTACTAAAAGCCTTTATGTTTTCAATTGTTCCGGCCTTTTCGTCGATGCTGAGCCGAATCTTAGAATATTCAGACTTTCTGTCCACGGGCTTAAATTCAATTTGCGTCAGCACTTTTGTGCCCTGGGTCACCTTGTCGGTAAGCGCATATAGAAAATCGCCTTTTTGGTAGCGACGCAACAACTCCTTGGGCGTTAGAAACCCTGCATCAGAACCGCTAGGCTCAGAATCGTTTACCTGAACTTCATTGTTGTTTTTCAGGTAAACCCAGGTTGTTTTGGTGTCATTGATGATGACTTGTTGGCTCATATCAAGTCGAAACTTGTCGCCTTCTTGGCCGATGGCGCCTTTTTGCACGTCTTTTGCCTGACCTGGAACTTCTATCGTCAAATTGAATGCTGCTTCAAAAGTTTTGTAGCCTTCGTACTTCTTGCGGATCTTATCCAGGACTTTTTTAGCCTCAGGGTCGTTTTGCTCAACAGGCACCTTGGGTAGGTTTTGGGCAAAAAGTGTAAGGGTGAAAAGGGAAAGAAACGAGAAAGAAATCAGGGATTTACTCATAGTGTGTATAATTGGCATTGCTTGCTTTGAGTGTAGTTGCTTTGTGTGGCGCTTGCATCAATGCACCCACAACGACTCAAACTGGGAATAATGGTTGTGTATTGCTTGAAAAATGTCAATGAATCGGTAATGGTTGGAGGCTGGGGGACCTTCCAAGTTTGATTTTGACCGAAAGTCAGGAGTTAATAACAAAAATTTAACACTCATTCTATTGACCCGAACTCAAAAAGCAATTAAGTTTGTAATGCTTTTATTTTAGACTGGCTGTAATGTACAAACCTTCACCTTTAAATTATCAATTATGAATTTCAAAACCATTTTATTGCCATTAATGATTTGCATGTTGATTTTCGGCATACATTTCAAAGTAACCAGCCAAACAACTGTGGTTGTTGGCCAAATACAGAACGGAGTGCCAGTATTGACTATTTCAGAATCTCAATTCAATACCTCAATGGCATCTTATTTCTCTGGGAGGACATATTCAAATTTGCAATTACTGTCTGGTACAGATACAAATGGACATTATTACTATATTAAAGCTGATGCTTTACAAGCGTCTGTTACTAAGCCTGTAGTAATAATTCTTGAGCCTAGCGGTTCAAACATTAGTTTTAACAGTGGTTCGGGATGTGAAATGGCATGCACTTGGTCTGGTGATTGCACTGGATGTGATCAAACCGTGTTAGAAAAGTGCGTTTCTATCAGGTGCCTTTGTAATGCTTTTTTAGGCGGCGGCGGTTTTGGCGGCGGTTCTTCTTCAATTTCTTATCCTGATTGATCTATCTAATATTTGAGAAAAAACAATGCCTGACTGTTTGACAATCAGGCATTTTTGTTGAAAGTGTGTAGCGCGGGGGAGACTTGAACTCCCGACCTTGCGATTATGAATCGCACGCTCTAACCAGCTGAGCTATCGCGCCATTTTGGTGCTTAAAAACGTAAAACGCTTTTTCGCGCCGCAAAGTTACACCCGTCGTTTTATTTTACAAACCAATTGGCAAGTATTACCACAGATTTTTTTTCATCGGGGATTTACCGCATTGTTTTTCTACTACATAGCGCACATCGTACACATAGCAGACTATAAGCAAAAACCGCTATGTGTTCTATGTGCGCTATGTAGTAAAGAAAGATGTGTGGTGAATTCAAGCCGGGTTTTTGAAAAAACTAAATATGGTCTTCCCGTAATTCCGCACATCCATCAAATTTGGATGGTTCAAAAACGCATTGTAGGGATTGTGCTCTAGCACGAAAATGCCATCAGGCAGCAACAATTTTTTTTCAAAGATGATATCTGGTATGGTGTCAATGGTGGCCAGAGAATAAGGCGGGCCCGCAAAAATATAGTCCCACTGGCTGTCAGTATGTTCAATAAAGCGGAAAACATCCATTTGCACGATCTTGATCTGCTTTTCTATCTTCAGCGTCTCAATGGTCTTGCGAACAAAGCGCACGGCATCGGGAAACTTATCTACATATGTTACATCCTCGCAACCCCGAGATACAAATTCATAACTGTGGCTCCCGGTTCCACCAAACAAATCAAGCACTTTTGTTTCTTCAAAGTCGATAATATTGTTCAGGATATTGAACAGGCCTTCTTTGGCATAATCGGTAGTGGGCCGTGTGGGCCAATTGTCAGCAGGCGGGTTGAAACGACGACCTTTGAATTTTCCTCCTATTATACGCATTTTTTAATGTGATAATTTGATAATGGGGTAATGTGATAATGGTTCGACGTTTGTGTCTTGGTTGAACCTGGTTTTTTTGATGGATTGAATGTCAAAGGCTTAGCAAGTCGAACCAGAAATGGGGTGGCATGGCATCTTTGGAATTTGGCAGGTTCGGTAGTTTGTTCGGTTTCAAAAATCTGAGGTGCTGGATGTATTTATACAGCATTTTAAAGTGTTCTCCATCCTTCAGGAGCGCACCACTGATCTTTAGTGGGATGTGTTCGGGGTTCAGCTTGAACTGGTCGTACATCAATAATACACAATAGAGCAGGTCTGCGGGTTTTTGGAATTCGAAACTATTGTAAAAAACAAGGCTGCGCAGGTCATAAACAGCGATTTGGGCATGGTTGCCGCGCACATTCATAAAAAGGGAAAATCCCTCCAGCGATGCATGCTCTTGAAACCCCTTGATCAGGGCTGTACCGAGATGGCTTGGCTGATATTTGGCTATATATTCCTTGAAAAAAGGTGCGGCTCCCCAAACCAAATGGCATCTTGGGTCAGTGAGTTCTTCGTGGCCAAAAATCGTGTCTTGGTCCACTGGGTTGAGCAGCTTGAAGTAAGTGGCACAATCCTGCGTGGAGAACAAACGCTGTGGTACAAGGGTCGCCAGGGGGACAGAAATTGCGGCACGAATGCTGCCATAGGTATAGGTCAGCAGTTTATTGCTGTATAATACTTCTCTGATTTCAGACTCAACGTGCTGATTGTCAAACTTTTTTTCTGCAATATGAATGGATTCCAAGCCTAAAACAGCACCTAGGTCGTCCAGCGCAAGCATAGAAATACCATCAGCGCCGACAATTAATTTGAGCGTGCCATTGAGTGCTTTTTCAGCGTTTAGGTTTTCGTCTTGATAATAGAAAACGTGATTATCCATGCCAATTGGAGCGATCTGATAGGGGCACGAAGGTACTCTTAGTTCCCAAATAATGGAGATGTACCGCTGTTTTCGTTTTTTTTGTGCTTGATTTAGGTGGTACTTAAGTTGGTGCTACCTTTGTTGAATGAATAAAAGATCACCACAGAGGCGCACGGAGTTTCACAGAGGTTTTCACGGAGGTTTTTTTATCGCGGCTTCGCCGCTCATCAATTGATATGTCCCAACCTGTTTTTTTAAAGACCTCTGTGAAAACCTCTGTGAACCTCTGTGCAACTCTGTGGTGAATAATTACCTACCATGAAATCTCTACAACAAAAAGGCCTTCGCGTTGGTATCACAGGCGGCATTGGCAGCGGGAAAAGCACGGTTTGTCGCATTTTCGAGTCGCTCGGCATCCCAATTTACGATGCTGACTACTGGGCAAAATGGCTTTTAAACCATGAACCAACCCTGAAATTGGCGGTGGTAAAAATTTTTGGTTCAGAAGCTTACACGGCCAATGGTGATTATAATCGCCCATTTGTTGCCCAACAAGCCTTCAGCGACCCCGCAAAATTAGCTGCTTTGAATGCAGTTGCCCATCCTGCCGTTGAAACCCATGGCCGCGCCTGGCATACGGCAAAAACAAGCGAAGGACACCCATATACCCTGAAAGAAGCCGCCTTGATGATTGAAAGTGGTAGCTATCAACACCTTGATTTTCTGATAGTTGTAACTGCACCTGAGGCAATTCGCATCGAACGGGTTATGAAAAGAGACGGCACCAGCGAAGCACAGGTGCGTGCCAGAATGGAACATCAACTACCCGAGCCGGAAAAGCTGGCGCTCGCTGATTTTGTCCTGGTCAATGATGGCGAACATTCCCTGGTACAACAGGTCTGGAAACTGCATCAGGTACTGCTCGAACAAGCAAAGAAGTAATTTTCTGAAAAATATTTGGAAATAACACTTTAGTAGTGGTACTTTTGCGGCTCAATTTTAGAAAAACAGGCTTAATCAACATTTTTCAGCCAACAAGAATATGAAAAAAGACATCCACCCAGCCAGCTACCGTTTCGTAGTATTCAGGGACATCTCCACTGATGAGGCATTTTTGGGCAAATCCTGCGTCAATACGAAAGAAACGATCACTTGGGAAGACGGCAAAGAGTATCCATTGGTTAAAATGGAAATTTCTGCATTCAGCCACCCTTTCTTCACTGGCAAAATGAAATTTGTCGACACTGCTGGTCGTATCGATAAATTCAACAAGAAATTCGCGAAGTTCTCCAAGTAAAGGAGCGTCAACTTTTTTCTTGAAGTCCCGATACGCTGCTGCCTATTGGGACTTTTTTTATGCCTATTCGCCTGGAACTGCCTATTTTTGTGGTTGATTTCAGCACTTTGCATTCTCCTCACTTTGCTTTTAACCCAATTCCATGTTAAATATCATCTTATTTGACAGCGACGCGCGCGATCATTTGTTACCCCTCACAGCCACCCGGCCCATGGGCGAGTTGCGTTTGGGGATTTTGACGCTTCGGGAAAAATGGGAGCGCTTGCTCAATGGCGCTGCCTCCTACATCACCCAGGAATATTTGAGTGAGAAGTTTCCGATACATATCGAAGACGAGAATTTTATTGTCAACGCTGGCTTGATTCCCAATGCGCGATTGTGCGAACGGATTAAAAAACTGGAGTTGAATGAAGCCCTCCTGCATGAAGGCGACCTTGTGGCTGCCCGACTCAGCGAAGCCCGGTTTGAACTGCTTATTGAAGATGCAGAGGTGTCTGAGTTACAAGGCACAGAAATAGAGGCAGATTATACGCTTCAATTTATCAACAACTCCTGGGAACTCAGCCACTTAAACGGGCAAGCAATTTTAGATGATTTTGAACTGATTACAAAAGGAAAAAAATCTGCTCCAATTTCCCAAAGCAACCAAATTATCGGCGATCCCAGCCAGATTTTTCTGGAAGATGGGGTCAATATGGAATGCTGCATACTAAATACGACTGGCGGCCCGATATTTATTGGCGCGGGTACGGAAGTAATGGAAGGCTCAAAATTGCGCGGCCCCATTGCCATTGGTGCCAACTGCATCGTGAAAATGGATGCTAAAATTTATGGCCCTTGCAGCTTCGGCCCGGGATGCCGCATCGGAGGTGAAATAACGCGCTCTATCTTTATTGCCAATTCCAACAAAGCACATGATGGCTACCTTGGCGACTCCGTTGTGGGTGAATGGTGCAATTTTGGAGCCGATACCAACAATTCCAACCTGAAAAACAACTATTCTGAAGTGCGCCTTTGGAGTTACCCGGAGGAGCGTTTTGTGAAAACTGGAAAACAATTCGTGGGGCTCATCATGGGCGACCATTCGAAATGCGCCATCAACACAATGTTTAATACAGGCACTGTGGTGGGGGTTGCGGCCAATGTTTTTGGGGCTGGATTTCCCCGAAATTTCATACCGGATTTTTCCTGGGGCGGCCCGGATTCTCCCTATCGTACCTACAAATTTGTCGAGGCCTGTGAAACAGCAGCCTTGGTGATGGCGCGTAGGAACATACAATTCACCGAACTCGAAAAAGCAATTTTTTACCACATTTATGACCTGACGGCACGATTCAGGTCTTGGGAAAAATAAACAAGCATATCAATGGCTGAGCGATCAAAAACGATAACGAAGTACGAAAAACGGGGTGTTTCTGCTTCAAAAGAGGACGTCCATGCTGCTATTGCCCATCTGGACAAAGGCTTGTTTCCCACAGCATTTTGCAAAATTCTCCCTGATCTTGCGGCCGGAAACAGCAAATATTGTAACATTTTACACGCTGACACCGCAGGTACTAAATCTAGTCTCGCGTATTTGTACTGGCGCGAAACGGGCGACCTTTCAGTGTGGGCCGGCGTAGCACAAGATGCGATCGTGATGAACCTCGACGACATGGCCTGCGCTGGTTGCACCGATAACTTTATGCTCAGCAGCACCATTGGACGCAATAAAAACCTGATTCCCGGGGAAGTGATCGCGGCGATCATTCGCGGCACTTCAGAATTTGCCGATGCCATGCGGCAACACGGAGTAAATATTGAACTGGCGGGTGGCGAAACAGCGGATGTGGGTGATATTGTACGCACCATTGATGTGGGTTATACCGCATTTGCGCGCATGAAACGCAGCGAAGTAATCGTACCCGATATCCGTCCAGGAGATGTGGTGGTGGGGCTGGCTTCCTTTGGTCAGGCTAGCTATGAAACCTCGTACAACGGCGGCATAGGCAGCAATGGGCTTACCGCAGCGCGGCACGATGTATTATCCAAAGTATATGCGGAGAAATATCCGGAAAGCTTTGACCCACATTTGTCCGATGACGTCGTGTATTCCGGCGATCAATTGCTGACCAATTCCATCCAACTTCCTAACAAGCAGTCCATGCCAGTAGGGAAACTTTTGCTTTCGCCTACCAGGACATATCTGCCTGTATTACAGGAGCTTATACGGGATCATCGAAAGAAAATACACGCGCTCATACATGTCACAGGCGGCGGCCAGACCAAAGTGCTGAAGTTTTTTAAAGATGCACTGATCGTCAAGGACAACCTTTTTCCGATACCGCCGTTATTCAGCCTGATTCAAAAAAGTAGCCAGACCTCGTGGCAGGAGATGTACCAGGTTTTCAACATGGGCCATCGCATGGAAATATACCTCCCAGCCCGACATGCGGATACGGTCATGGCCATCGCAGAGAAATACGGCATTGAGGCAAGAGTTTTGGGTAGTGTAAAAAGAAGCCAAGGTGAAAAGGTGCGGGTGAAAAGCGAATTTGGTACTTTTGACTATGAATAGTTCCAATGGATTCTGAAGACGCCAACCTAATAGGAAATTTTAAACAAGACATTTAAAATCAATTGTTTGCATCAAAATTACCATGAAAAAATTACTTGCATTCGCTTTATTTCTTCCAATTTTTATGGCTTGCAATGCTGATGCACCAGCCAAACTCACCCAAAAACTGATCGACCTAGACAAAGCTATGGGAGGCGCGTATGTAACAGATAAGACGAAAGCGGAGGAGTTTGTCAAAACCTCGGAGCAGTTGGCCGCATTGGTTGAAAAAACAAATACAGATCAATACGTAGACGTGTTGCTAAAAGCAGCAGGCCTGGCAAAAAACATTGGAAATCCGAAAAAATCCATTGAACTTTACCAAAGAGTGGCTGATGGATTGCCGCAACACCCGAAAGCGCCAACAGCCTTGTTTATGATGGGCTTCGTGTATGAAACAGACATGAACGACTTGGAAAAAGCCAAAGCGACATACGAATATTTCTTACAAAAATACCCAAATGACCCTGATTTTGCAGACGACGCAAAATCCTCTTTGGCACTCCTCGGGCGCTCAGCAGAGGATATAATCAAGGAGTTTAAGGAGAAACAAGAGGTGGAGCAAGCAGCAGAAAAACAGTAAGGTGTTTGCTGCTGATTTTTTTGAATTTGTCCGCAAGACAGGTACCAATTGCCGCCTGCGATTGGCACCAACCCCCTCCGGTTTTCTACACATCGGCAACGCCCTGAATTTCACCCTCAATTGGCTTGTTGCGCGATTGAATAATGGTTCCATTGTGCTGCGCATTGATGACCTGGACGGCGAGCGCAAGCGCCCGGAATACATTGCCGATATTTTTGAAAGCCTGCATTGGCTTGGACTTGATTGGGACGAAGGGCCTGGTTTGCTTCCCAATACGACTGACCCAGTACTTGATTTTGAAGAAAATTGGTCTCAAAACTTGCGGCTACCGCTGTATTTTGAAGCGTTAGAAAGGCTAAAAGGCCAAAATTTGCTTTTCCCCTGCCAAAAATCGCGCCGCGACTTGCTGCCATTCGATGGCAAATACCCACAAGAATTTCGATATCAAAACATCTCGCTCAACGATGCTGATGTTGCCTGGCGTATCCGCACACCCGCAAATATTGAGCCGAACGATTTTGTGGTGCGCCGTCGCGATGGTATTCCTGCCTATCAAATCGCCAGTTTGGTGGATGACTTGCATTTTGGCATAACGCATGCCATCCGGGGAGAAGATCTGGCTGCTTCTACGGAAGCCCAGCGTTTTTTGGCGGAATGCCTCGAAGCAGATAAATTCTTGAGAATCCGTTTTTTACACCACCCATTGGTTTTGGGCGATGACGGAGAAAAGCTTTCCAAATCAGCTGGGGCAAGCGCTTTAAAAGTAATGCGGGAAAATGGTGACGAACCGAGACGGGTATTTGAAAAGGTTGGGGAAATGCTGGGTTTGGGGTCTACACGATCCGCACCTGAACTTTTAGCTGTAGCGCAGGACAAAGCAGGTTAATCGAGTGAATGAGGTGTTCGTTCCGCATTTGGACACTGAACGTTCCATGTTGGACATAGGACATTCATTTTCACTAGTGGGCCTACCAAAGTTTCAGCGCATCAAAACCATTTTCCCAAGACCATGCTTGAAAAACCCATCCGCAGATTGGTTTTCAAAGTGCTCAAAGTCCGTTCCGTCCGCTTTTTTGGCCACAATCCTGTATAGATATACCCCGTTGGCAAGCTGATCTCCATATTCGTCTTTTCCATCCCAGCAAAAATCGCTTCTGTGTGTGCCTGGTTTGAGCGGCCCGAATTCCCGCTCCGTAATTTCCCGAACCACCCGACCGGCAACGGTCAATATCTGTATCCTGAAATGGGTCGGCGATTCAGCACCCGTGAGCGTGTACACAAAACAGGTAGATGTTGAAAAGGGGTTAGGGTAGTTCAAAAGGCTTGACAAGGAGGACTTTGTAATAATGTTGAACGTAACGGACCAATCCAGTATGGCACTTTCATTTCCCGTGGCATCAATACCATTCACCAGGAGGCGGTACTCCCCATCCAATGAAAAAGTGGGCCGCCACTCGATGCGCGCCAGGTTTTTCTTGGGCAAGTTGGTCGGATCGGCAGGGTAAAAACGAATATTGGGGTCGTTGATTTGGATAATTTGGCTGCTGCCATTGGGCAGTATGAGTTTGAGGCCGAAGGTGCTGGAGTCGCGCATCGCAAGAAAAGGGTTCTCGTCTTTCAGTGAAAGTTGCACAATCGGATTGGGTGATATGAGGTCGCCATTCAGGATATGCTGACCGTCAAATGTCACATCGAGCAGCGGGTTGCGCACATCTCGGTTGACGTAAAAATCCTGCAAGTACACGTTGTTGAAGTGGTACAGCTCTGGTTGATCTGCGGATGGATTGGCCTCGATAAGCAATCGCTGCGGTCCGCTCAGCGTGCGGGTGGAGGCAGTTAATGCCGCAATTAGGGTGTCACCAGGCAACAAAGGCCGCAACTTTTTTTGAAACTCGAAACCTGTATTTTGTTGATTCTCCACCTTAAAACGAATCAGCACACTGTCGAAAGGAACCTCCGAAATATTGGCAAAAGCCAGGCTGCTGCGCATGAAATCACCTTGTTGCAAGGTGTCTTTGTAAAAACTGTACTGTGCAATGGGGTGTAAAGCACCTTCGGGCAATGCGTCATAAACAATGCGGGCAAACCTGAGCTGCGTAGCAGAACGGGTAAGTGTATCGCTAACCTGGTAGCGCAACTTCAATAGGGGAAACCGGACGGCAGAAATTTGCGCCAGGCTGGTATCAAATGTCGCATTCAAACTTATCAGCAGTGAGTCTTCCTTTCCTTCTTGTACCGCCAATACCGACAAGCTGGCTTCATCAGAGCTGTCGTCAAATGCTTCATGCTGCCAATGGATTGATTGCCAGGCTTTTACCGGGCCAATCACAGGGCTTTCCATAAAGCCTACTGCCCACTTTGCCAAAAAATCAGCCCGAAGTTCAGCAGTAGCATCGGTATTGATGACAATGGTATCAATGTTCGAATATTCTGGATGGTCTTTACGGAATACAAAGCCATAAGCAGGCGGCGCAGTGCTGAAATTCTTCAATTGCCGAACTTTGCTAGCGCCTTGATTTTCAAGTACTTGAAAGATGTTTTTTCCTTGTGAAATGGAATCTTTTGCCCAAAAATGGGGCGCATAGCCAATTGGGTCATCCGGCGTATTAAAGGCCAATAGCCCAACATAAGAGCCTTTTGGAATGACATTGTCCACGAAATCCATCAGCTTTAGGCGTTGCAGGGAGTCCCTGGTATCAAACCAAAAGAAGTCCCGCTCCTTCTGTGGACTGTAATTGTAAGGCCCGTTTTGGGGGTTTATCATCGCCCGCCCGGTGTTCTGGTCTACCACCATCAATGCCACGCCCCTTGAAATTCCCTGCTGGCCCCAGCCATAATCACCATAGAATCCTTGATAATATGCATTTTTGAAACCCGGATAGCGGTTTACGCCCCTAAACGCGACTTGCACATTCACAAATGCAGCATTGTCCTGAAATTCAATTTTCCGAAGCGGCGCTACGGCGCTCAAATTGACAAATTCATTCATTTGGTACTGCCCGAAATGGGACTGATTCCAGCCCGGGGGGCTTTGTGAAAGGTAAATAAAGGACTGTGCACGCCACAAAGGCTGGCCATTTACAAGGCTGTCCCTGGCCACTCGCCAATAATACACCACGCTGTCGATCAAAGGAATACCGGGTTTCCAGACAATCAACCCTCCTCTTTGGGTTATCTGGGTGGCTTTATTTATTGGACTGTTGAACGTCTCCAGCGAGTCGATTTCTAATAAATAGCGAAAAGCTGCCGCATTGCTGTTTAGGGTAGAAGCGAATAAGGTAGGGTCGGGTTTTCCAACAATCCCATAATTGGGTGGATAGACGGGTGAAACATCGTCAGCATAAAAAAACACGTCTTGGCCGGGCGATCCGTTGGCATCCAGGAAGTTGTTGTTCAATTCAGCGGCCATGGGGCTTTCAATGGCCTTGTTTTCTGGGTCCAGGCTTACAAAAAAGCGGTTAAATCCCACCTTACTGCCCACCACGGGCAACAGATATTCCAATTGGCGCTTAAATGCCGGGGCCTCCATAGTATCTACTTGTCGGGGTAAATAAGTTACATTGTCGGGCAGTCTTTGTTCCACGTTGAGCGCAAGTTGGCCGCCTACATTTTCTCCAATATTGAACACGTCAAAACTTAGCTTGAAGTTGTTTTCCTGGATGCTTACAGGGTTTGGGCTTGCTTTAAAACTTTGATTGTCAATAATATAATCAGGCCCATCGTGCGCGTAAATCCGAATAGCAGGGTCGCCTTGCAACAGGTTTTGGTGCAGTACCGCGATCAAGCCCCTGTTGGTGGTGCTTTTTAGGTCACGGATAGTATGCGCCAATGTTAATCCCACAGAATTGCCATAATCCTGGCCGCCCAGGCGGGTATAATATTGCTGTCCATAAACTTGTAAGGCATCGATAAAGCTGTAATTCACCGAAGCGATGTAGGCGATGGCGCCGCGGTTGGGTGCCAGCACAAATTCCTCCCCAATCCCTTTTTGGGGCGAAGAGCAAATCCCGGAAAAGCATCCCAACACCATCATCATGGGGTATCGTCCAAAGTTGTCATAGGAGCCCGGCAGGCCAATGTCAAAATCTACAGCAAAGGCCGAAGAGTGTCCAAAAATGGTCCACAATGCCACACCGTCGTTGATTAGATCCAGCAGTTGTTTGTAAGCTGACAGTTGAATGGGATCGTTGGAGGTTTTGTAGAACGAATGTACATCGGCACCAAAGCGATTGGTAGCCAGGGTATTGCCTAGGGCGGTTGTGTAGTTTTTTATCAGGCCGCTTTCGCTCGACAGTCCGCCGCTGTTGTGAATCACCCGTTTCATCCAGGCCTTTCCGGCAATGGTTTGATCGGCGTTATCGAGCTGTTGTTCATGCTGCATCACTTTCTGCAAATAATCTTGAATTTCCTGGGGCTTGGTCACAGCCAATCGACCGATGGCCATAATTGGGTCCGTCAGGCGGTTGCCTTGCATGGTGAAGGGCAGATCAGTGCCGGGGGTGCTGAAATTGGGTACAAAAAACAAGGAGTCAATCAGTGTCGACTGAGCGCTGCTTGTTCTAAAGTTTTGAAAATCAAGTGCTTTCCCAATGATCAGGGCATGGTCTAAGCCGGGCCATCGGCGTTTGGCCCAATGCAAAAAATTGCGGATGGCGATGGGGTGAAAACGGACGCCGTAGGCGAATTGCGCATACAAATCCTCCACTTCTACCACTTTTACCGCATGGCTGCCTCCTGCTGCGCTGGCCCGGTAAGCCGCATATTCGGCTACCCGGTTTGCGCCTCCGGCACTGGGATCATTGAATAATTTTGCGTTGGAAATGATTGCATAATCCGTCGGAGTACCGCCAAGGTCCTGAAATTGAATGGCTTGCAACGCTGCCAGGGGTTTTATCTCAGCCGGATGTATCAACAGCAATTGCCGCTCCACATTGCTGGCAGGTAATTTAATTTGAATCAAATTGCCATTTACCGCAGCCAATAATCGTTGCTTGTTTGTCAAATCATACAAAATTGGCGTTCCTGCGCTGATATTAAACCCTTGAATTTCAAGATATTGTTCCGAAGCACTCGCATCCAGGGAAAATAGGGTAGTGCCGCTGCCCGAAAAATTAAAATCCCTTGCATATCTAATGCGCGCAAAAGCCAGGCCGTGGCGGTCGCCAATGGGGGAGGTGATTTTCAAGTTGCTGCTTGCGGTGAGCCGGGAAGCTGGAACCGAAAAGCTGCGCTCAATGAGTTTGAAATCAAAGAATTGATCCTCAGCGTATAAGGTGTCGTTGAACAAGATTTTTTTCTGGTGTTGGCCCAAATTTGCGGCGTAGCGCACCTGCATCTGCGCGGCGGGCCCTTGTGCGTATATGCCCGGCAAGGAGAGGGACAATGGGGTTTCAGAGGCCGAACCTGCCGTCGTGTAGCCTACGCCATCAAACCAGGAGTAGGTCACCTCATCGTCAATTTTCTTTTTGAAAGCGCCGACAGTGGTCAATTGGAGCACACTGGACCAGCAATACGGCAGTTTGGGCGGCGGGTTACTGAGGTCGTTTTGAAGCGTGCCATAGCGCAATCCTTGCCCGGTGTTTTCCCAGCAGAGGTAATACACCGTGGTATCATTAAAAATGCTGTACAATGGGTTAATTTGCTCCGCACTGGCATCCTCAAACAGGAAAAAATCAACTTGTCCCCGATTCTTTTCTCCATAAAATTCAATGAAATCCTGGGCACTGAAACTACCATTGCTGCTGGTAAATATTGCCTCCTCCTGGCCGTACCGATACAGCCGGAATTGACTGCCTTGCACGCTGCCAACAGGAAATCCAGCTGTATTAAGCGCCTGAAAATCAATGCGGTAAAGCCCGTCATCGGCTACTTTTATTTTGAAATAGGTCTTGGAGTAATCAATCCACTCATTTCCATACAGGGTATCGACGCCGTTCCACATTTGGGCATGGCCAACAGAAAAAGTAATCGTGAGGAAGGTGGTCAACAACAGGTTCCGCATACAAGCTATTATTTAGGACAAAATTACACCTTTGCGCATGGATTCTAACAATGAATGGGAATTGCGTACCAGGGCAGCAATCCAGTGGTTGCGCAAAAGCATTGCTGTGACAGGTGGACAAGGCTCTTCCCACAGCTGGCATCCCTTGTGGGGCTGGAGCAAACCCTACCCAGAGACAACGGGCTATATCATTCCTACCTTGTTTGACTACGCGACCTTGCACCAAGATGCTTCGCTTAAGCATCTGGCCATTGATTGCGCGCATTGGCTTTGCAGCATACAAATGCCAAATGGTGCCTTTACGGGCTTGTTACTGGGGAACACCCAACCCAGTATTTTCAACAGCACCCAAATCCTTTTTGGGTTGACGCGGGTGCTGCAACACGACCCAGGCAATAAACCCGTGCATCAAGCCTTGCAAAAATGCGTTTGGTGGCTGCTTTCCATGCTGGAAACCGATGGCTCCTGGAAACGGCATGCCTTTGTTCCCGGGTTCACGCCTTCCTATTATACGCGTGCTGTTTTGGGCCTCTTGATTGCCAATGAGGTATTACAAGACGCTGCTATTCGATCCAGGATGCATCATGCCCTGAATTTTTACGCCCTGCGTTTTCAACGCAACCATGCCATTCTAGATTGGGGCTTCAAGCCTGGAAAAGCCGCTTTCACGCATACCATTGCTTACACTGTAGAAGGTTTTTTGCAATGTTCCCTGATACTTAAAGATGACGTGATACGCCAAAAATCCATTGCCGCGGCCGATCAATTGTTGCTTGAGCGGGAAAAGGCTGGAGGGCGCACAGCAGGCCGTTATGATGCAAATTGGAAAGGGGATTACGCCTTTACCTGTGTCGCCGGAAACGCGCAGTTATCTGTGTTGTACCAGCGGCTATTTGAATTAACAGGCGAAAAAAAGTACCGAATTGCCCGTGCTACTTTCCTCCAGGAAATATTGAAAAGCCAAAAACTATCAGGCAATTTGAATCGGGTAGGTGGCCTGCCAGGATCGATGCCGATTTGGGGTGCCTATTTGCCATTTCGTTATCCAAACTGGGCAGCAAAATTCTTTTTGGATGCCATGGCTCCATTTCAAAACGATGAACATTGGCTGAAACAGTGAAAAACCGACCTTTTTAAGCTAAAATTGCACTCAAATACTGCAGTACAATATGGAATCCCATCCCAAAATCATCTTGGTTGGTGCCGGGAAAATCGGCTGGCACCTTGGTAAGCGCCTGAAAGGCAAGGGTTTACCCGTATCCCAGGTTATCAGTAGAACGGCAGAACACGCAGCGGAACTGGCAGAAGCGCTGCATACTGACTGGACAATTGACCCTGCCCTTGCACTATCCGATGCAGACTGGGTTATCATAGCCGTTCGCGACGATGCCATTGCATCAGTGGCAGCTTCCTTGGCTCCATATACCCAGAATGCCTTGGTTACGCATACCTCAGGCGGCACAACAGGCAAGTTACTATCGGCACATTTTGAACGGTATGGCGTGTTTTATCCCTTGCAATCTTTTTCCGTTGAGCATACACCGGTGTGGTCTAAAATCCCTTTCTGTGTCGATGCCAAATTGGAATCAGACCTGCTTTTTCTGAAAAAAGTCGCCAAGACCATTGGCAACCTGGTGTACCAAGTCAATGACGAACAACGCGCCAACCTCCATGTCGCGGCAGTTTTTGCCAATAATTTTGCCAACCACTGCTTTGCCATTGCGGAAAAAATATTGGACGAAAAGGATTTGCCTTTTGAACTGCTGCACCCGCTGATGGAAGAAACCCTGGCGAAAGCACTGCGGGAATCCCCTGCCAAAATGCAAACGGGCCCCGCCATTCGCGGCGATATTGATACCCTGCATCGACATTTGAACCAATTGAAGGAGCATCCAGACTGGAAAGAACTGTATGAGAAACTGTCCTTGAGTATTGACCCGGAATTGAAGATTTAATTCAGACTTCATTTGTTTGCTAGCTTGCCTCCTGCTACTTTTGCAACTATCCTGACCAGTTTTTTACACCCGGCGTTTCTCCACCACTTCCAGGAGCGTCTTGAACATTTTATTCATGGCAAACGCCCGTTTAACTGCTATCGGAATGGCTGTACCTCAAAAAGCTGTTCCCAATGCCTATTTCGAGACCATCATTGAAACCACCGAGGAGTGGATTGTTTCCAGAACGGGGATAAAAACCCGTTATCACGCGGCGGAAAATGAATTCACCAGCGACTTGTGTGTACGTGCGGTAGAGGATTTGGTCAAACAATATCCTACCAGCCTGGAGGATGTAGACATGATTCTGGTATCCACGGTCACGCCTGATCAGCCAATGCCCAGCATGGCTTGTCGGGTTCAATTCAGGCTGAACATGCCCAAAGCAGGGGCCCTGGATATTTACGCTGCTTGTGCCGGGTTCTCTTACGGCATTGTTATGGCCAAAGGACTCATTGCCAGCGGAGTGCACAAAAAAGTCCTGGTCATAGGTGGCGAAACACTGTCCAGGGTGACGGACTTTACGGATCGGACCTCTTGTGTGCTATTTGGGGATGGTGCAGGTGCCGTGCTCATTGAAGCTGCTGAAATAGGAAATATCGGCGCATGCATTACCGGTGCCAGTGGTGAAGGGGGGATCGACTTGTATATTTCCGGTTTTGCAGACAACATCGACGGTCAACCATTGAACATGAATGGTTGTATTGTACAAAACGGCCGAAAAGTGTTCAAATGGGCGGTAACTACCGTTGCTGCCGAAATAAAAACGCTGCTGGGAAAAAACAGCTTATCCTTGGAAGATATTGACTGGTTTGTACCACACAGCGCCAACATGCGCATCATAGAAGCCATCTGCAATGAAATAGGTTTCCCCATCGAAAAGGTGCTGGAGAGCATCGTCGATTTTGGAAACACCTCTTCTGCATCCATACCAATTGCCCTTTACAACGGTATTCAATCGGGAAAAGTAAAACGCGGTGACAAGGTGATGCTCATGGGATTTGGCGGCGGCCTGGCTTATGCTGGCACCATCATTACGTGGTAGCAGCAGGTTTTTTCCTTTTCTTTCGTTCAAACCCGAATAGGGAATAATCATATTCGAGATTTCCAGTCAGGTCTTTGTTGCCATCGCGTTTTCGCTCTCCGTGGGGGTAGTGTTCCATCCGGTTCCAACTTTGATATACCAACCCAAGCTGGTCATCGTCCTTATTGGCGTATTGGCGCAGGATAAATTTTGTAAGGTATTTCCCGATTTCAGAACCAATGGCCACCGCCGGGTTAACGGCACCAATCAAATTGCCCGCAGACTTGACCAAAGAGTTCAATTCGGAGTCTTTTTCCATGTCTATCAGCATTTTGGCGGTGTCGCGTTGTTTGCTTCGGTTGCCGACAATAACCATTTGGAAGTGGAAGTCATTGGGTATTTTATCATCTTCGTAGATAACAAAACCGGTGTCGCCAAAGGTGAGCATATGATCGTCTTTTACATTTTCAATGGGTGTAAGCACCCGGGCCTCCAAAGCCTGCTGCACGGCTTTTTTTATCATAGAATTTCGCTTGTCTTCTTCCGTGGCAGCTGTAAGCCCTTTCAAAGCAGGCAGGGGATTGTTGCCGGAAGTAACAAAACAATAAACTTCAACGTCGGCTTTATCGCGTTTTTTCAACAGGGTTTGGCGAAAATTAGAGTGGATGAGGATGCGGTTGAGGCGGAAGTAAAACATAATCGTTTAGATCGTTCGGTTTGAAAATTCAAAGGTATAGTCAGAAATTGATTTTGCAAAGATAAAATTTTGAACTTTGCGGGTCGAAATAAAGCATGAAAAAATAGGCCCATCCATGGAGCATCACGATATCAACTACATATTAACCCATCTTGGGGAAGACCGCGAAGGGTATTTTCAAGCAATTGCCCCACCCGTTATCCAAAGCAGCAATTTTGCTTTTCCTGATCTAAGGGCTTTTCGGGATGCTTTTTCCGATGAATTGACCCATCATGTTTATTCCAGGGGGAACAATCCAACGGTCGAAATCCTGCGCAAAAAGCTTGCTGCTTTGGAAAAAACCGAAGATGCGTTGGTCTTTTCAAGTGGCGCTGGCGCCATTGCCGCAGCGGTGATCGGCAATATCAAAGCCGGCGAGCACGTCGTTTGCCAGCAATCGCCGTACTCCTGGACGACGGCCTTGCTGCGCAAGTTCCTGTCCAGGTTTGGTGTAGAACACACTTTTGTAGATGGAACCAATATTGGCGCCATTGAAGCCGCCATACGCCCCAACACAAAAGTGCTGTATCTGGAAAGTCCCAACACGATGACTTTTGACATTCAGGACTTATCGGCCTGTGCAGCCGTGGCCAAGAAACACGGCCTGGTGACAATCATCGATAATTCTTATGCTTCACCAATTTACCAGAATCCGGGCGATTTTGGCATTGATATCATCGTGCATTCTGGCACAAAATACCTGAACGGCCATTCTGATGTGGTGGTGGGCGTGTTGTGTTCCAGCAAGGCGATGGTGAAAAAGTTGTTTGAATCGGAACTGATGACCCTGGGCGGCGTTCTCAGTCCGCATGATGCGGCCCTGGTGATCCGTGGTTTGCGCACTTTGCCCATGCGCTTGCAGCGCAGCGATGAAAGCGCTAATGCCTTGATTGCTAAATTGGAAGCGCATCCGAAAGTTGAACGGATTTGGCACCCTTTTCACCACAGTTTTCCGCAACGGGAACTGGCAATGAAGCAAATGCGCGGCTGTGGCGGCTTGTTTTCCGTGCAATTCAAAACCGACTCCATGGAAAAAATGGAAGCTTTCGTCCATAAAGTTGAACGCTTCCTGATGGCGGTTAGTTGGGGGGGGCACGAATCGCTGATGATTCCAACCATTGGCTTTTACAATATACCTGGCCGGAGCAATTCACCCATGCCGTTCACTTTTGTCCGCTTTTATGTGGGTTTGGAGGATGCGGCCTGGTTGTGGGAGGATTTGGAGCAAGCGATGGAAGTGTTGTAAGCAGCTTTTTTGTATTTTTGACCTATGTGTGGCCGTTACTCTTTTGCTCCCAAACCCAAACAACTCGAAACAGCCCTGCCTGGCATCCAGTTGCCTGCGCAGCTGGAAATTAGTTACAACATTGCACCAACCCATCAAGCATATGTGGTGGCCAGCCAACAACCATTGGAGCTGCGAAAAATGGAATGGGGCTTGGTGCCGCACTGGAGTGCGGATGGGAAAAACAGCGGAAAACTAATAAATGCTCGTGCAGAAGGCATTGAAGAAAAGCCTTCATTTCGCGATGCGATACATTCCCGGCGTTGCCTCATACCTGCCGACAGCTTTTACGAATGGCGCAAAGAGCCGGGTGGTAAAAAAGCGCCTTATCGCATTCTTTTGGCAGGAGGAGGCTTAATGTTTATGGCGGGTATTTGGGATGAATGGCGGCAAGGCGATATGGTAAAACACACCTTTTCCATCATTACCACCAGTCCAAACCAGGAAATGGCAACCTTGCACAACAGAATGCCTTTGATTTTTTCAGATGCTGCAAAGCAAGAACAATGGCTTTCTGAAAAATCCTTGGCGAAAGTGCTCCCAATGATGCGGCCTTTGCAAGATGGAATGCTGCGCATGTATCGGGTATCTGATGAACTCAACAAGCCAGGTTACGACAAGGAAGATTTGCACCAGCAGGTTCCGGAGCCTTGGCTTTTGTTTTGATGGAGCTGCTTCTTTGTCAATGATTTGCCAATCGACAACATAAAAAGTCTGGTAAATGCTTTCCATCTACCTTGCATTCAATTTATAAGACAGTTCACTTAATATCAATTTGTACATACCCACCTTTTAATATTCGCATGAAACAACAGCAACTTCTTCTCTTTATTTGCCTTCAATTCCTGGCAGCATCTCTTTTCGCTCAAATTAGTTTCACCAATAAAACCTCCTTGCTTACACCAAGCAATCATTTTAGTGGCGTTGCCATCGCTATTATCGACATGAATGGAGACGGTCTTGATGATGTTGTGCGCTTGAACCAAGGCAAGGAATTCAACATTCAATACCAAACTTCAGCCAATGTAGCATTTAGTGCCATGGACTTGGGGAATTTGCCGAATACCCCAGAAAGCCAATGGGGCATGTGCACGGCCGATGTTGACAACAATGGCTTTGCGGATGTGCTCGCAGGCGGCCGTTATGACGCGGTGAAAATAGCAAAGGCCAATGCAGATGGCACTGGATTCACATATCAAAGCTTGGCAAACCCATCTACCTTTGTTCAAGGTGTCAACTTCGCTGACATCAACAATGATGGTTGGTTGGATGCATTTGTTTGCCATGATGACGGAGTTTCACGTATTTACGGCAATAACGGAGACGGGACTTACACCTATCAGCCCATGTGGATAAACCTCACCACTTTCCCAGCTTCTGACAATTCTGGAAACTACGGCTCTGTCTGGAGCGATGTTGACAATGATGGCGATGTGGATTTGTACATTGCCCACTGCCGTCAAGGTGTCAATGAACCTACCGATCCGCGACGCATCAACCAGTTGTTTCTGAACAACGGTAACGGTACCTATTCTCAAGATACAGCCAATGTAGCAGGTCTGCGCATCGGTGCACAGAGCTGGACCGCAGACTTTGGGGATATTGATAACGATGGCGATTTTGACTGTTTTATCACCAACCATGACGTATCCAGTCAATTGCTGGAAAACGATGGCATGGGTCATTTTACAGATATTTCTGTCGCAAGTGGTATATTCAATGCTATTGGTGGATCGCCCATCCAAGGTGTATTCCGTGACTTCGACAATGATGGGTATGTGGATATTGTTGTCGCTGGAAGCACCCAATACATGTTTAGAAACAATGGGAATAAAACATTTTCAAAACTGGCCAATGTCTTCAGCAATAGCCAAATGGAATCTTTTGCCATCGGAGACCTGAACGGAGATGGGTTTCAGGATATTTATGCAGGCTATGCAGAAATTTATACCACCCCCTCCAATACGCCAGATGCGCTTTGGATGAACAACGGAAACGACAATCATTTCTTTGGTTTGAACCTGCGGGGTGTTCAAAGCAATAAAAGCGCTGTAGGCGCCAAAGTGCAGCTGTTTAGTTCCTTGGGCATTCAAACCAGAGAAGTGCGCTCTGGAGAAAGCTACGGCATCAGCAATTCGCTTCAAATCCATTTCGGAATGGGGCAAATTGAAATAATTGACTCCGTCGTCGTTGACTGGCCTTCGGGAATACGTGATGTAATTTTGAACCCAACCCGCGACCAGTACCTCACTTTTGGTGAAGGTGGCTGCCTCTTGCCCCTTATTGCGCTTGAAGCCTTGGGGGCGACAACCTTCTGCACGGGCGAAAGTGTTGAAGTAGAAGCACCGCTTGGTTATACCTACATGTGGAACACAGGCGATACGACGCAGGTCATTACCCTTGATTCAGCCGGGGTATATCGGGTTACGGTCACAACGGCGGAAGGTTGCTCAGCCGTATCAACTCCTGTTGTTATTACCCTGGACCCGATTCAAATGCCTGCGATTGCAGCCCTTGGTGACACTGTTTTTTGTGCTGGAGGTTCGGTAATGCTCACATCGACGAGCTCGACATCTTACCTTTGGAACAACGGTGAAACCACCCAAAGTATTGAAGCTAGCAATAGCGGACCGTATATAGTGACCACCCAAGGGCTTTGTGCACAATTCGCATCCACTCCTATTACAATAACGGCTTTGGCGGCAGCTTTGCCCATCGTAATGCCTGATACAGTGGCATTGGACAGCGTTGCCACACTGTCTGCGATTGGCGATTCCTTGTATTGGTACGAATCTATTAATAGCACCGTTCCATTGTTTATTGGCAGTCCATTTTTAACAGCGCCACTTAGTACCAGTACTACATATTGGGTTTCCAACACAGCCATTTTTGGCCAACCAAATGAGTTTGTTGGCATGGTAGACCACCAGGGAGGTGCGGTGAGCGATAACAGCTATAATGGCGGCTTGGTATTCGATTGTTTCAAGCCGTTTGTTTTGGAAAAAACGAAAGTGTACACGAGTGTAGCTGGTCAGCGCAAAGTTATTCTTGAAGACAGTGATGGCAATGTCTTGCAAAGCAAGATTGTGGATATCCCAGTTGGAACCACTGTGATAAACTTAAACATGCCTATTCCAGTCGGCGTTGATTTATTGTTGACTACGGATGCTGCGTTCAATCAAACATTCATAGGTTCCGCAAGTCCGCAATTGCGCCGCAGTACGCAGGGGATTCAGTATCCATACGAGATTCCAGGAGTACTTTCTATTAAAAACTCAACGTTCAACGAAACCCGGTATTACTATTTCTACGACTGGGAAATTGCGTTTAATACCTTGGTTTGCGAAAGTGAGCGCGTACCTGTTACCGCCGAGTTAGCCGTGGTAAGCAGCACTGCAACACCTGTTTGGGCGGAAAGTCTGCAAGTATTCCCAAACCCAACTTCAGGTGCATTAAACATCGCTTGGAATCGTTTTGAAGGTGGAAAAATGGAAGTGTCCCTTAAAAATGTCCAAGGCGTTACGGTTCAAAGCAAGCAACTCGTTGCACCAGCCGGGGCTTACAACTTCAGCACAGAAATCGGACAACTTGCAAAAGGAATTTATTGGCTAGAATTGGCTGGAGAAACTAGTGTCGTTAGGAGGAAGGTGGTACTACAGTAGGTGTTGAGGTTGCCTAAATCCGGCCATTCGAATAGAGTCCAGGTAGGTTCCATTTTTGATGTGGAATTTTTTGGCAAAGCCTTCTTTCTCAAAGCCTGCTTTTTCCAATACCCGAACGGAGGCTGGGTTGTGCTCAAACGCGCCCGCTTCAATGCGCACCAGGGCTGGTCGGCTGTCGTACAAGTATTTGCAAAAGTTTTGTACGACAGCCGTCATCACCCCCTGCCCCCTGAAAGGCTCCGCCAGCCAGTAGCCGATTTCGTCTTTGTGGCTGTCGGGCCCGCCGTTCAAAAACGCACCAATACCGCCAATCACACCATGTTCCGCACTGCGGATCGCCCAGTTGATGGTTTTGCCATAGTGATCATATTCTTTTTCCATCAGATCCAGCCAGTTGTCCGCATCGGATCCGGTGTAAGGATGCGGTACCCGCAAGGTATTGGCATAGAGAACAGGATCGTTCATGTAAAGCAGTAAATTGGGCTTGTCGCTCCTTTCGAAAGGCGAAAGGCGGATGTCGTTGGCTAGTTTCATTTCGTTGTTCGTTGTTCGTTGATAGTTGTTTGTTTCCGAGTGTTTGGCATTTTTACTGAGTTGCTAAGATATTCTGGATAATTTTGGTTTCATGACACAACGATCACAACGTGTTGGCAATCAGACCCATAAGTACGTCCCTTTGTGTAGTAGCGTGAAATGATAAAATCAAGAAGTGCTGATGCTCAAAACATTTGAAAATGAGACCAAGTTCCCTTCGCAAGCCCAGCTGCTCCGAAACGAACTACTAACAACAAACAACGAACAACTAAAAACAATCAACGAACAACTAAAAACGATCAATGACACCCTCCACTTCATAAATCGAATTTATTTTCCCGGCAAAAAGGCAGTAGAAGCGGGGAGTTTCGCTCAACATCGAGATTTCAGTGGGCCTACCATCGTCGATGTGGCTGGCTTTTAGTTTTGACTTTATGGTGAAACAGGAGTGTACATACTCAAATTGTACTTCATCTGAAAAATACTGTGTCATTTGGGCCAGCATTTTTTTTGCGTTGCTTTCGGGTCGTCGCGGACATTCGGTACAAATCCCGGGTGCTTCCGGTCGGCAAGAAGGATCGTCTGTTGTCTGGCAATCGAAACGAGGGGTATCGTCAAAGGAAATTTTGTGGTGTGTATAGGCGACGGACGACAGGGATAGCAGGCCACTCAAACCGTAAGGCATGACGGAGCCAAAAGGACCATCCATAACCGTCAGCCCTTTTTCTGCAAATAATTGGGAACGCAAAAAGGCAATCTCTGATATTTCGTGGGTGAGCGCCAGGTGTTCTACGCCAAAGAGCGCGTTTATGGCATTTGTAGCGGCATACGTGGCGTTAATGACCACAGGGGTTGACAATATCTTGCCCAGCTGTCCTGCTTGAATTATTCCCTTTGGGGCGGCAAAGGCGGTCATTTCCCAATCCTTGCCAGATTTGGCCACCTTTGTAATTTGTGTATTGGTAAAAACCTGTATTGATTTTTGGGATTCAACTTTATTCCGGTAATACGCTCCCAATAACATGGGATCGAAAGAGTGCTCCTCCGTTTTATACAGTGCTTCTATTCGGCTGAAGTTGAACAAAGGATGGGCATCAATTTTTTCACAGCGAATTTTTAGAAACGCACAAAAACGTTCGAATTGCAGCGGGTCCGTAAAGGAGCCAAAACGGTCGATGGCGTAGAATTTTTCAAAAGCGGCATTGACAAATGGGCGGTGTTCTATGGTAAACCGTTCCTTGTGGGCATCGCTCATGGCTGCTGTTGCCACGCTTCTGGGATAGTGGTAGCCGCTGTGCAACCGCGCCTGGTTTACAATGGATGCTTTTTGAAACAATCGATCCTCCTTTTCAATCAAAGCCACTTTCCCTCCCTTCTCAGCGAGATAAAGTGCTGCGTAACATCCGAAAATGCCGCCGCCGATGATGATGTGATCGAAATTTGTCAAGGTGGTGATTAATTTTTTGCAAACAATTCAAAACCCAAAGTTACAACCCTTAACCATGAAACCTTGACCCTGAAAAAAACAAAAGGGCGACCGAAGCCGCCCTTTTCGAAGGTGTACTATTTGAACGAGGGGGGTAATTAATTTTTTGTATTAGGGTTGGCTGTTGTGTTAGGGCTGGCTGCGGTACTAGGTGACGAGTTTACCATCTCGCCAATTTTGCAAGACCCATTATAGCGGGCGCCTTCTTCAACAATCATAGTCCTAGCAGTAATATTCCCCTCAATTACAGCCGAATCCATCAAGTGCAAAGCCTCCTTTACATGAACATCGCCCTTTATCTTTCCTTTAATCGCGGCGTCTCGGGCTTTGATGTTCCCTTGAACATAACTACCTTCGCCCATTACAAATCGCTTGTCGACCTTTACTTCCCCGTGGATATTTCCATCAAGGCGCACATTTTCGCTACACTGAAATTTTCCTTCAATGGTGGTGCCTTTGGCAATAACAGTGGTGGCTGCTCCTTCTTTATCGCTGCCGTTTAATGTTGCAGTAGCGGGACTTTTTTCTTTTGTGCTTGAACCAAACATGATGGAATTGATTTGTGTTGTGGATATAATTTGATGTTTGCCAATACAATAAAGAATCGTGCCAAATCTTTCGGTTTAGAAAAATTCTAATTTTGCCGGGCATATACGTCCATTAATGCCGTAAATATCTGTAATAAATCTGTATAAACCACTGCAATAAAAGGCATTACCTCATTTTTTTCTTTTTTATTATGTCCGTTACCATTCTTGCCATTGAATCTTCTTGTGACGACACCGCTGCCGCAGTGGTGCGCGACGGCGTCGTGCTGTCGAATTGTGTCGCCAATCAGGATGTACATACGCAATATGGCGGGGTAGTTCCAGAAGTCGCCTCAAGGGCACATCAGGCAAATATTGTCCCCGTAGTGGACCTGGCATTGAAAAAAGCAGGTGTCAAAAAAGAGGAAATCACGGCGGTTGGGTTCACGCGAGGGCCCGGCTTGATGGGTTCGCTGATTGTGGGCACCTCATTTGCCAAATCTTTTGCCTTGGCCTTCAACTTGCCGCTCATTGACGTAAACCACATGGAAGCGCATGTATTGGCGCATTTTGCGGAAAATCCAAAGCCCAGTTTTCCATTTTTATGCTTAACGGTCAGTGGAGGGCACACACAAATTGTGCTTGTGCGTAGTTTCAGGGACATGGAAGTGATCGGCCAAACAGCTGATGATGCCGCAGGAGAGGCATTTGACAAATCCGGCAAATTGCTAGGGCTCGGCTATCCGGCTGGGCCGGTAGTCGACAAAATGGCGCAGCTGGGAAGCGCTGTGTTCCCTTTTCCAGAACCCTCCATGGAAGGTCTGAATTTCAGCTTCAGCGGCCTAAAGACCTCCATTCTGTATTTTTTAAAAAAACGAATGGGGGAGAACCCCGATTTCATCAAGGAGAACCTGCATGATATTTGTGCTTCTATTCAAGAAACCATCGTCACCATTTTGCTCAAAAAACTGCGGAAAGCAGCCCGTCAAACAGGAATCAAACAAGTGGCTATTTCGGGCGGGGTAAGTGCAAACTCCGGGCTGCGGAAGGCATTTATGGCCTTGGGAGAAAAAGAAGGCTGGACGGTGTACATACCAGCTTTCCAATATTGCACCGACAACGCGGGTATGATCGGTGTGACAGCGCATTACAAGTATTTGGCGGGGGAATTCTGTGGGCAGGAAGCCGCTCCCTTCGCTCGCTAAATGTGATAATTTGATAATTTGATAATTGGGCGCCGGCTTGGGATTTGTGGGAGATGGGTCCCAGGGCAAACGTATAAACGGAGCACACTAAAGGGCACTTCAACAATTGTAAATCATGTAATCGCCACCCGTCAATCAAATAAAATCTGGCATTTTATCTGTTTGTTTCTTATTATTCATGCACCAGCCCTCGGTATGAGTGCTTAGTAGGTTTCCCTGAAATACATTAAGATAGCGCCAAATAGGGTCACCAGGAAGAGCAGCACAGAGGCCATTTTGATGGAATAGTGGATATGCCGAATAAAAGTCTCGATCTCGTTTTTAAACTTAGGATAGCGCGGCAGTATTTCGTCCTCCAGTTTTTTGCGATTGAAAATATGGGCAGCGCCAAATTCTACATTGTTGCGCACCAGCACGCCATACACCTTAAAAACCTTTGCCCGGAAGTAAAGGTTCAGGAACAACATGCCGATGAATAGGGCAATGACAATGGAAATTAATAAATAATACATTCTTTTAGAGGTTTCTTGGTTTCATGGTTTCATGGTTCACACGATTCGTTTTTTCCTTGAACCTGAATTCCAAAATTACCAACTGATCGTGTAAACCCTGAAACCATGAAACCCTGAAACCTGAAACCATTTTTTATTTCTTTTTCTTCTTATAATTCTCCAGTACGAAAGATCCCAGTCCTGACAGGGAAGAATAGAAGGCTTTCCCGTTATTGGTTTGTGTGAATGCCTCCACAAAGCGCACAAGATACGGGTCTCGGGCGATCATAAAAGTGGTGATGGGAATATCAAGCTTTTTGCAGCGCGTGGCAAGGTTGAGGCATCGGTTTACAATTTTGCGGTCGAGACCAAAGGCATTTTTGTAATAGTTTTTGCCGATTTTCAAGCAGGTAGGCTTTCCATCCGTAATCATGAAAATTTGCTTGTTGGGGTTGCGGCGCTTTTTGAGGATATCCATTGCCAGTTCCAAGCCTGCAACGGTATTGGTATGGTAAGGCCCCACTTGCAAATAGGGGATTTCCTTCAATTCTATAGGCCAGGCATCGTCTCCAAATACAAGAATATCGAGGGTGTCTTTTGGAAAGCGGGTTTGAATAAATTCAGCCAGCGCCAAAGCTACTTTTTTGGCCGGAGTGATACGATCTTCCCCATACAGGATCATGGAGTGCGAAATGTCAATCATCAATACCGACGACATTTGAGCCTGATAATAGGTCTCATGCACCTCTAAATCGTCTTGCGTGAGGTTGAATTCATCAATGCCATGATTGATGTAGGCGTTGCGCAAGGAATTGGTGACGGCCAGGTTTTCGAGACTATCGCCAAATTCGTATGGTTTTACATCGGCGGTGTACTCGTCGCCCCGGCCAATAATGGGGGTGTTGTGCCGACCACTTCTGGCTTTTTTTAGGTCGCCAAAAATATCTTCCAAACTTTTCTGGCGCAGGCTAATTTCCAATTTTGAAGTTGGCCCCATGCCACCTTCTTCGCCATCCGCACGGATATAACCCCGATCGATTAACTCTTGAATAAAGTCACCCATGCCATATTCTGGCGTGGTGAGGTTGTATTCCCGATCGAGTTCATTGAGCCATGCCAGCGCTTCCGATACATTGCCGGAAGTGTAGAGCATCAACTCCTGAAATATCTTGAAAAGCCGATCGAAAGTGCTTTCATTCGGGTCGGGGGTGTAATCTGAAAAACGGAATCCGAGCATGTGTGTTGAATAAGTTCCGCGTTGTGCGGGTTATTGGAGTAAACAGTTCCGCCCTGAAATGGTTCTTTGCGCTGCTTATTCCAAAATGATCTTCACGCTTTCCTGTTTCTTCCGGCTCGATACCAGGTCGATAATCTGCTCCCTTACGCCGTCAAAAATCGAAACCATCGCGGTATTGGGTTCTGCTTTGCCAAAATCATCGGCATATAGGGTAAGGTAATATTCCTTTCCAGGAGGCAGTTCAATGTCGAATTCTTGAGGCTTGAGGCGCAAATAAAGGTGGTCAATTACCTTTTTCTCACCGAGATACACAGAAACGATGTCTCCGTCTTCAACCTGGCTGTCCCAAAGCTTTATCTTGACTTTGCGGTTTTTTACCCGGATTTCACCCCCAACTTCGACGGCGCGACCACCTATAGATTCGGGCTTCGGCGTTGGCGTTACAACCACAGGCGGTTTTTCTACCGGCTTTGGCTTTACGGGCGGTGTCACAGGTGGCTTAGGTTTGCTCTTTTTTTTGTCGCAAGGCAACATTGCCGTGCCCGTAAAATCAATGCTAAAACCAGGTCCCTGTGTGGTGACATTGCTGACCAATATCATGTAAATTTCGCCTTTTGCAACTTGCAGCGGCGCCAACCAGGCATTGTCACCAACATCAAAACAACCAGCATCTACACTGCTGTCTGTTTCTCCTGCACGCAGACCGGTAGGGCCCAGGCAGGGGCTGACGCCTGCGGCAGACATGGGGTCGCCAGCAGCATTGCAGCGCACGATTTTTTTGTTGTTGCAAGTACCATCCAACAAGCGATACACCACAAAATCAATGTCATCATTGAATCGATTCGGGGTAATCGTAAACAATAGCGAACCGCTTGACTCAATTTCAAACTTTATCCAAGTAGAGTTTTCTTCTGCCTGCCCCTGATTTTCACTGCCCATAAAACAAGAAATCAGGTCGGCTTCGGTTCTGTCTTTGCCCTCGCCAGCAGCATGGCCGATGTTATAACTCTTTTTTTCGCAGATTTCTTTGGCGTTCACACAATCGGCGTTCAATTGTCCAAAAGTGCTTGTGAGAGAGCAGGTGAAACCAATAATTAGGGTGAAAATGATGCGCATTTGTACAGTTTTATTGCAGTTGAATTTTTCCTTAAACGTCAAAACTATCGGAATCGTTTTGTCAGCAGGACATTTCGGTCAAAATAGGGCAATAAAAAACGCCGATCGACATCATATCGACCGGCGTAAATTATTTTTCGGCTAAAAATCTTTTTCCTATCGGAGTACACTCAACTTTGCCACTTCGGCTCTTCCCGTTTGTTTGTTTTCCAGCCGGACAAAATAGGGGCCAGCTGGCAGATTGGAGACGTCCAGGGGAAATCCGTTGCTGCCTTGATTCACGAAGACTATTGTGTTTGAAATTAAGGAGCCACCCAGGCTATGCAGCGACAATCTTGCATCGAAGGAAGAAGCAGCATTTTCAAAATGTACTTCAGTGTACCCTCGGGTTGGGTTTGGAAAAATACTCAGAGGCTTCTGCGTCAAAGTGTTGTCCCAAGTTCCGACAGAACCAGAAAAATAACAGCTAGGGTCTACAACTGCGGCCGTATCTACCAAAGAAATTTTTTGATAGCCCTCAAACATAACTTGTGTAAGAATGTCCTCGCTGGCCCCCAGCCAATCTTGCAGGATGGTCGTAAATACCTGGCGGTAATCGAACTGCATGTTCTTTAGTTGGTTGTCATTGGTCAAATCGCTCAGGTTTACATTGGTACCAAGCACACCTGCGTTCACATTTTTTCCAAACAACATCATGGGCGCAAGGGTACCGTGGTCGGTGCCATCAGAGCCGTTACCTTTGGCACAACGGCCAAACTCGGAAAAGGTGCAGGTCAACACCTGATCTGCCAAGCCAAGCCCCTCCAGGTCTTCTTGGAAAAACTTCACGGCTTCAGACAGGTGGAGCAACAAATCAGCATGGTCGCCTACCGTTGGGCTTCCGCCGTCAACTTGCGAACTGTGGGTGTCAAAGCCACCAAGCTGGCACAAATAGATTTTAGTTTTGCAACCACCTTTTATCAGGCGTGCAATGGTTCGAAGCTGGTTTGCTAAAATATCTTTGTTCGTTATTGTAGTGGGGTAGGTTGTCAGATAGTTGGAGCCGGCATTAAATACCGCGGTGATGCGTTCCGCATATTGACTGGTGCTTTGCTCCACACCCATAATATACTCCAATTCATGACCTTGTTCGGAATCGGGCACATTTGTAATGGGCGCGCCACCGATGGTTTGAATGAGCGAATAGAAGCCCGCCGCATCTTGTCCACTGAGGTTGAGCACGTTTTGGTGCTCTGTTTCAGTATGGAAGCCAAGTGTTGGGTTTGGGTTGCCTATTTGGATACCAAGTGGGTCGGGCATATTGGTTGTTGGCACACCCACGACATCTGGGTAGAAGCCTTGAAGTGCTCGTCCCATCCAACCGGATCGAATATTGCTGTTGGCCACAGTACCATCGCCGCCACTAAACCACAAATCAGTGCCTTTGAAGTGGGATTGGTTCAGGCTTTCGTACCCTACGCCTTGTACAATGGCAGCAGCACCATTTTCATACAGCTCCTTCACTTTTGCCAAGGATGGATGCAGGCCTACCTGCTCATTGTTGCCCAAGGTGCCGTCAAGATTGAGCAAACTTGATTGTGGCAGGGCAATTGCCGGACGCAAATTGGCGTACGTATCGTATTGGTTAATTGGAATAATAGTATTCACCCCATCGTTGCCGCCTTTCAGCTGGATGAGTACCAATGCCCTGTCTTCCACACCATCGCAGCTGTTGAGGATGCTGGCTATTTTGCTGTTGGCAAATGGGCGCATGGCGTGGCCGTTCACGGCGAATGAGGTGATACCGGCAGCGGGAAGTATTTTTAGAAAATTACGACGTTTCATAATTTTTGAATTGTAGTATGATGAAATCTGTTCCTAAGAACAAGGGGGAAGGGGGCAAACAAATCAATAGAGGGCCAGTCTTGGAGAGCTGGAATATCAATGACTTAGCATGTAATGAATTAGTGGCCGCCTCTTCAGAATGTTTGATATTCCGGCGAGTACATAATGGCATTGATCAGCCTTTCCAACACAATTTTTACCTCTGTTGCATTGTTGGTTGAAAGGTAATTTTGCCATTCATACGTCCAGTCAGCAGCAGGTAAGTTGTCAAGAAATACCGTATTGTAGAAATAGTTGAAACGGTCTGCGTCCACTGTTTCAGGCAGCATATAACTTAACAAGTCCTGCACCAGCACATAAGGGTCTGCGGGATCGCCAATTACACCACTTGTTTTAACCCACGGGGCAATGTCGAGTTTTACCCCGAGATTGGTGTTGGTTGATCCGCCAATGAGATATTTTCCGGCAAGCAACATGGCAGGCACTTTGTACCGGGCGATGATGGTGCTGGAATTAAACCAGGCGCGGCTGTAATCAGGGTCTTGGTAAAAGCCAGGATAACCGGCAACATCACTGGGGTTGAATGGACTGTAGTTGGCTAAGCCGAACATTCGCTGTGCTAAGCCTCGCTCATGAAAGAGATAATTAGCACCGGGCGATGTTGCCGAATTTGCTGGGTTTAGGTTGAAAAAGGTGAGGGCGTGATAGGCAAGTTCCAGCGGAGACTTGATGATGCCACCCACGATCTCGTCTTTGTTGTCAGAGTCGTCTTCATCAAAGAAGTGCTTGCTTTGCAACAGTTGGCGAAGCACGGGAAGCACTTCAAAGTTGTTGGCTGTTAGGGTATTGGCAAGCGGTACGATAATATCTGTTTCTATTTCAGTGGTAATATTTTTACTCACAAAAAAGCGATAGAGCCTTCTACAAAGGTTTTTAGCTGTTTCTGGCTGATCAAATATCATTTTTACAAAAGCATCCAACTCGGTGTACATGCCTGCAGCATTGGTAGCGCCTGTGATCTCTTTGTCTTGAAATCGGTTACTGAATTGTTTATTACCAGTGGAGTGTGTGCTATAACTCACCGTACCGCGTGGGATTCCTGTTTCAGGGTCAATAACTGTTCTGCCATTCGAAGTCCTAAACCCCGTAAATACCTTTGCGGCTTGAATAATATCATCCTCCGTGTAATTGGTATAATCTTCAGGGCCGACCTGAGGGCCTTTGCCTATGGTAAATAGTTCTAAAAATTCCCTTGCGAAATTCTCATTGGGGCTGTTTTTTGAATTTTGCTGATTGTTGAGGTATACCAGCATCACATTGTCCATGACGATTTTAGTCGCCAATTTCTTGAAGTTTCCCAATGCACCCCAACGGAGTAGCGACAGGTAGTCGTAAAACTGTTTGCTGCCGGATGACTGGTTGCTAACGGTCATGTATTGGTGCCAGAACAAGGTCATTTTATGGACAATACCGGGATCGCGCATGGCTTCATCCGACCACCAGCTGAGTACATATCGGCGCAGGACAAATTCTTGCGCGGGCAACTGAGCGGTAGCAAGACCCGGCAAAGGCATTATCCAAGTTACATTTTCGTTGGGTGTTGTTGCTGTGTCATCAAAAATTGGTTGTTGTAGGTACCGGTTATAGGGCAGCAACAGTGAATTCATGGCTTGAAAGACCGATTGGTTTGCCATTTGGTCTACCTTGGATTTTGTGTACTTAAAACTTGTGCGGCGGAGCAGGTGTGCTGCACGGCGGGTACCCAGGGTGCCTTGGAAAGGAGAGAGTGATGCCATTGTTCAAGAAGGATTGTTGATTTGAAATGATGGTCTGACCAGAGGTTTGGGCGGGTAGTTTCCTGATGCTGCGTTGTTGGACGGAAAGATAATCCTGGAGTTTAATGAGGTGTTAATTTTTCTACGTTTATTTTAGAGGAAAGGAATATCTGGACATTGGCTTTATGCAGAGTCCTCGCCCTGAAGGGACAAAATCACTAACATTGGGCAACGCCTGATGGGCAAAGTCTGGAAAGAGGGGAAGCCCTGAAGGGGCGCAATCACTAACATTGGGCAACGCCTGATGGGCAAAGTCTGGAAAGAGGGGAAGCCCTG
>Ga0105055_10000292_pt1 | contig 73611 bp, 59 predicted proteins | sample BON03_FD_78090 | JGI IMG/M metagenome (GOLD analysis project Ga0105055, IMG submission 78090) | Freshwater microbial communities from Lake Bonney liftoff mats and glacier meltwater in Antarctica - BON-03 | ecosystem: Environmental > Aquatic > Freshwater > Ice > Glacier meltwater | place: Lake... | reverse complement strand
TTATGCCACTGGAACTGGTGGAAGTGCCCTGATTATTGGTTCGGCAGCTGGAGTAGCTGCTATGGGCATGGAGAAAATTGATTTTATCTGGTACCTGAAGCGGATTACTCTATTGGCGGTACTGGGCTATTTCTCCGGTTGTGTGGTGTTTATCTTACAATACAATTTTTCCCACTAAAAGCACCGCTTCAAACCACCGGCCATCCTGATGTATATCATGTTGGCAGGTGGTTCTCGTCATCCAATTGGGTGCAGCAATCGGGCTTGCTTTACAGTATCAATTCATCAAAAAATTTGAATAATGATTAAAGAAGTAAGCGGTGATATTTTGCTTTCAAAGGCTGAAGCAATTGCCCATGGAGTAGCACCATTCGACCATTTTGACAGTGGATTAGCATTGAGTTTGCGCATGGAGCACCCTTCCATGTTCAGTGATTTCAAACACTATTGCAGGTTGGAGAATCCAGCGCCGGGCAGTGCGTGGATTTGGAGCGGTGTCAATAACACGCGCATTATCAATTTAATGACGCAGAATCCATCCGACGGAAATGCGCATGGAGGGCACCCGAAGGGGGCTACCATATCTAATGTAAACCATGCTATTCACGCCTTAAAAAAAATGATTGAATCAGAAGGCTTAAAAAGTGTAGCCTTGCCGCGCCTCGCCACAGGTGTAGGCGGTTTGAAATGGGAGGAGGTTTCACCCTTGATTCATAACCTGCTCAGTGATGTAAATGCGGATATTTATGTTTATTCGACCTATGTAAAAGGTCAACAGGCAGCAGAATAGGACTACAGGTTTAACATATGCCCCATCAGATGCTGCTTAGTTTCCAAATAACTACGGCTATCCGCTTGGGGTGCAATGACAACGGGAATTCGGCCCGTCACTGTAATAGGTGAGTGGCGCATGGCCTCCACTTTAGCGGGGTTGTTGGTCATAAGCTCAATTTCATGAATACCCAAGTCCTGTAAAATGAAGACAGCGGCATCGTATTGGCGAGCATCCACATCAAAGCCGAGGTGCGTGTTCGCCTCTGCTGTGTTTAACCCCACATCCTGTAGCTTATATGCTTTCAGCTTATTGATTAAGCCAATGCCACGCCCTTCCTGGCGTAAATAGATGACTACACCGCCCTTCTCAGCAGCGATGCGCAAAGAGGCTGCTAGTTGCTCTCCACAATCGCAGCGGCGGGAGCCAAAAACATCCCCGGTCATACATTCAGAATGGATTCGGACAGGTACAGGCTTGTTTGGATCAAATCCGTCGGCCAGCATAACGACATGCGGCATGAGTTCCGATGCATTGTCGGAATATGCCAGCATGGTAAATAGGCCGTATTGGGATGGAAGGGGCGCTTCGGCTTGTCGTTTCATAGGCGAAAAAACAACTAAATCGCATTAGTGTTTGCGTTTTGGGAAAAGTTTTTGCAATAAATTTGTCGGCCAGAAATCGGACATAGAGAGGAAATACTCTACAAAGACTACTTTTAATCGCCGACTGGCGCTGGAAACAGCGATTACCATTGCGTTGCGGCCTGCTTCTTTGGCGGGCTGGACGAGATCCAATTTCCAGTCTTCTGTAGAGGCAGAAGATTCTACTGGTCGTTCGAAAAAATTGTGCTCATCTGCTATGTGGTAGCCTTCTGCGGCTAATTGCTCAAGTGCGCTGCTCAGCGCGACAGGTTTCTTTGATTGCTTCATTAGATTAAATTAACACGAATAAAACTATGTATTGGAACGAAGGTCGTTTAAAAAACGCGGCGAAAGGTTGAAATATTTCTGAATGTGGAAAAAAGGGTTCCTAATTTTGCCTCGCAAGTGATGAACCAGATTTTACTGCCAGATTTTTTTGGTATTTTGCCGTGAAACTGCGTTTCTTGCCCTTTGGCACACAACATTTTTTTTACTATAACCATATAGCACACAAAGCACACATGGAAGCGGAGCAAATCAAGTCGGTTTGCATTTCTGCTTGTGACCCGACTATGTGATCTATCTATGCTAAGTGGTATTTTTTTTACCTTTCAACCAAAAATCGTGAATTTTTTTGCCCGCATACTACGACGTTGGTACCGGTCCGTTCCACAGGATTCTTTTGGCAGGTTGCAATGGGGACGGTATTTTAGGCGCTTGCTGATAAAGCTAACCTTATGGTTTTTTGGCATCAGTATTGGCCTTACATTACTATATGCTTTTTTGCCAGTTCCTATCACCCCTTTAATGGTGGTGCGGTGTTGGGAGCAATCCTGGGATTCTAATCGCGATTTGCGCCTGAAGCACGATTGGGTCTCTTTCAAAGAACTATCGCCGCATTTGCAATTGGCGGTGGTTTGTGCCGAAGACCAGGACTTTTTGGAACATGAAGGTTTTGATTTCGAGGCTATTGAAAAAGCCTATACCTTCAACAAAACCCACAAGCGGAAGAAGGGTGCAAGCACCATCAGCCAACAGACGGCCAAAAACGTGTTCCTTTGGCCAAGCCGATCCTGGTTGCGCAAAGGTTTTGAGGTGTATTTCACTTTCCTGATCGAAACCGTGTGGAGCAAAGAACGGATCATGACGGCGTACCTCAACAGCATTGAATTTGGCGACGGCATCTACGGTGCTGAAGCTGCTGCCCAACACTTTTTTGGCAAAACAGCCAAAGAGCTCAACCGGCAAGAAGCGGCCTTGCTGGCCTCTGTATTGCCCAACCCATTGATCTACAAAGCAGAAAACCCCTCCGCAGATGTACGCAAGCGCCAACAATGGGTGCTTGGCCAGATGCGGATGTGGGGCGGGAAAATTGATTATGAGGAGCCGAATACCCCTAAAAAAACGAAATAGTTTTTTTAGGGGTTTCCGGTTTCCGGTTTCAAGGTTTCAGGTTAAGGGGGACTTCCCTTGGCTTTTTTTTAAACATAAACCAAGCATAAGAAACCTTAGCCTGAAACCTGAAACCGCTTTTATCAAAAACCTGTTTTTTGAAATTCCCAAATCCAATATCTACCACAAATCGCGTAAACCAGAAACCCTGAAACCAGAAACCGGAAACCGTTTTTTTTATGTCTAAGAAGAAAAAAATACCGGCACCTGCACCGCTTCCTGCTCCCGCAGCAAAGCCACAGCCGAAAACAGATGCCGCGAAATCGTCCGTGCCAGCAGTTGGCAGTGGCATGTCCTTTTTCGATCATGCCTGGCTACCGGTATTGGTTTTGATTGCGGCTACGGGTGCTATTTATTACGGGTCTTTGGGCAACGACTTTGTGGCCTTTGATGATGATAAATCAATTTGGTACAATCAAAACCTCAAAAACCCAAGCTTTGGGGGCATTTTTGGGAAGCAATTGGTTGGTATGTACGTACCCATGACCAGCTTGGTGTACACCTTTATTTATCAGGTTTTTGGAGAAAAAGCGGGTGCTTTCCATGTAGCGGGATTGTTCGTACACCTGATAAACGTGGTGCTGGCATACAAGCTGATGTTGCGCATTCAACACAGAACCTGGGCCGCTTTTTTTGTTGCCCTGATGTTTGGGGTGCACCCGATGCTGGCCGAAGCAGTGAGCTGGGTTTCTGCGCTCAGTACTTTGATGTTCTCCTGTTTTTATTTGGTGACCCTGCATTTGTATTTTTCCTACCTGGATGGCAAGGGCAATAAGTTTTACTGGTTGGCATTGCTGTCATTTTTAGTAGCGGGACTTTCAAAATCTGCCGCTGCAACCCTGCCCCTCATGCTGGTAGCACTGGATTGGTGGCGCAATAACAAGCTTAACCTGGCAACTTTCGTAAGCAAGTGGCCCTTCTTTCTTGTCAGTATTGGCTTGATCGTCCTGACCTTTCTCACCCGTTCCGCTGAAGGCCACAACGTGGGAGGAATGGCCACGTTCTCGGTGGTAGACCGTGTTTTTATGATCAGCCAGACCCTGTTTTTTTATCCGGTTAAATTGCTATTGCCCTTAGGATTCAGCATTTTATATCCCTTTTCCAAGTTGGATGGTGCCTGGCGGGCCGATTACTACCTGGCGTTGCCAGCATTGATTGTACTAGCCTGGTGGATCATCAAAAACTGGAACAAACACCGTGAAATCATCTTGGGCTTTGGTATGTACGTATTGCCCTTATGCCTCATGTTGCCCATCGTGTCAGTGGGCACGGCCGAAATGCGCAACGACCGATATGCCTACCTGCCCAGTCTTGGCATTTTCTTATTGCTCATGCTTTTGGTGGAGAAAATAAAAGCTCCTATTGTCCGCTACGGACTATTGTCTGCCTTTGTTGTGTTTTTTGCTTTCCAAACCATGCACCAATCCATGGTCTGGAAAGACGGTACCGCTTTGTTCAAAAACTGCGTGGACAAAACACCCGATGCGGCCCTTTGTCAGTGCAACCTGGGATACAGTGAATTGCTGGCAACCCAATTTGAAAAAAGCATTACCCACTACTCCAAGGCACTCGAATTGGACAAAACATACGTGGAAGTCTACAACGGCCGCGGACAAGCATACCTCAACGTGAACAAAATCCCGGAAGCCTTGGATGATTTTACCAACGCAGTGGAAGCGGGCATCGTTACACCAAAGCTCTTTTTCAACCGTGGGAAATGTCTGGCGATGCTTAGCCGGTTCTCTGAAGCCCTGCCCGATCTTACTAAAAGCCTTGAATTGGAACCAAAATCGCCAGAAACCTGGTATTTCAGGGCTTTCACAAACGACCGCACCGGGAACGCAGCCCAAGCCATCAGCGATTACAGCAAGGCTATTGAACTGAATCCCAACTATGTGGAAGCATTGGTTAACCGCGGGCTACTGTACTACAACCAACAAAAATTTAATGAATCCATTGCCGACAATTCTGCGGCGCTCAACATTTCCACAGCGGGCATCAAGCCAATGATTCTGGTCAACCGTGCCAATGGTTACCTCAAGATAAGCGCGTACCAGGAAGCTTTAGTAGATGTGGATCAAGCACTCCAGCTCGATCCCAGCTACGACAGGGCAAAGCAGTCGCGTGCGGCGATACAGCAAAGGCGCTAGAGGCTATTGGCTATTGGCTGTTGGCGGCACAACATTGAACGTTGCATTTGGTAATAATTTTCAGCACCTGAAGCCAAAAACAGTGACAATGATTTTGGGTACTGAAACTCAATGCCAAGATAGAACTACTCGGATGTGCAGCCAACAGCCAACGGCCAACAGCCAACAGCCAACAGCCAACAGCCAACGGCCAACAGCCAACAGCTAACGGCCAACAGCCAACATTACCCAAAAGTCGATTATCTTCGCGCCATACAAAAAACGTCGAGCCCCAGCTCCGGCAAGCCCTTTTTCAATTTCTGGGCAAAACAATCAAATCAACTTGCTGAAACTGGGGTTTTGGCACACTCGAAATTTATGGGAAATATTCTCGCTGGAAAAAAAGGAATCATTTTTGGCGCTTTGGACAGCCAAAGTATCGCCTGGAAAGTAGCCGAACGCTGCGTGGAAGAAGGCGCACAAATTGTGCTGACCAATGCCCCGGTGGCGATGCGCATGGGAGAAATCAATGTGCTGGCTGAAAAATGCAATGCCCCGGTAATTGGCGCCGATGCTACTTCACTGGAAGACATGCAAAACCTGTTTCAAAAAAGCATGGAGCATTTTGGCGGCAAAGTCGATTTTGTGCTGCACTCCATCGGCATGTCGGTGAACGTGCGCAAAGGCAAAGCCTACACCGACCTCAACTACGATTGGATGCAAAAGACATTCGATGTCAGCGCCATTTCTTTCCATAAAATGATGCAAACCATGTGGAAAATGGATGCCATCAGCGATTGGGGCAGCATCGTGGGACTTACCTATATTGCGGCACAACGGGTATTTCCCGATTATTCTGAAATGGCTGAATCCAAGTCTTTGCTGGAATCTTTTGCCCGCAGTTTTGGCTACCACTACGGAGATGCTAAAAAAGTGCGCGTGAACACCATCAGCCAATCGCCGACCATGACAACCGCAGGCAAGGGCGTAAAAGGTTTCCTCGATTTCTTTGACTACGCCGACAAAATGTCGCCGCTCGGAAATGCACCGGCAGAAGATTGCGCCAACTATTGCGTGGCACTTTTCAGCGACCTTACCCGCTTCGTCACCATGCAAAACCTTTACCACGACGGCGGATTTTCGAATATGGGTATGAATCCTAAATTGATCAAATAACTGCCCAGCTGGGTGTAATAATTAATGCAGCGAACGATTGCCACGTGTAAAGGCATCGTTCGCTGTATTTTTGTCGTTCTGGCAACATGGCATTCAAGAAAATCATACGGACAATAACCTGTTTCCTTCAAGTATTTCGCTTGGGGATTGTCTTGTTGGTGTCGTTGATATCCAGTCCTTTGGTGGCACAAGAGCCCCTTCCCCCAGGCCAACAAGGACCAACTGCCGCCAGCAGCACCACCCGGAAAGTCGCTGTGAGCGACGAACCGCTGTTGTTCACCTTTGCCCTGACACCAGAGAAAAGCGAGGCCGTTGCAGACACATTGCCAGATGCTGCGTTTCGAATGTACAATCCTGCCCGACGGACGTTGATTGATTATGGAACAATCGGCAATTTAGGAAGCTCTGCCCGGCCATTGCTGTATGAAGTGGCGCCCCAACAAGGGTTTGATTTCGGCATCCATGCCTTCGATTTGTATACCTTGAAGTCCCGCGATTTGCGGTTTTACCGAAATACGCGCTCCTTCAGTGAGGCAACTTTTTCCCAGGGCAGGAACAACCTGGAAGCATTGCTCGATGCACGATTTGCGCGCACGTTCAGCGATGGCACGAATTTTTCGGTGGATTATCGCTCTATCAATAACCTGGGACAATTTAATTACCAGCGGGATAGGCACAATGCGCTCTCTGCTGGACTTTGGGTGCCGAGAGGCAAACGCTACGACGCCTTCCTGATCTTTACAAAGAATGTGATCCGGCAACAGGAAAATGGCGGCATCGTGTCTGACACCGTTTTTTTAGGGGAACAATTTCAAGGCCCGCTGGCTGCTGCCATCAATCTCCCGGAAGGCCGCGCCTTTACGCGATACGACGATCAGTCGCTGCACTTGACCCAGCACTTCCGTTTTGCAGGAGCAGCAGTGGGCAAACGCGCCTTACGTGCCACCCATACCTTTGAATGGGGAAAAATGCGCTACAAGTTCTCGGATGGCGACACGTTAAAAGGCCTCGGGGATGATGCGGCCTATTTTGAAAATTTCCTGGTAGACGAGCGCGGCATACGGAATTTTGCAGTAGTTAACCGATACGACAATACTTTCACGATCAACACTTTTAAAGCAAAAAAGCCTGGTACACCCTCTGATTTGCTGGCCATCGGCTTGGCGCATTCCTTTTTCAGGGTGAATCAAGAGCCAGTATCCTATACTTTTTCCAACCTATTTTTTACGGGAAATTTGAAATTCAGCCCATCAGAACGCTTCCAGTTTTCGGCCAATGCAGCCTTGGGCTTACTGACCAATATCGGCGAATACCAATTGCAAGGATCCATTGCCCTGGGCCTGGGTAAAGCGGGACAGTTGCGGGCAAGCCTGCTCAGCCAACGCCGGCCGCCGAGCATGTTTCAGCAGCGTCTTTTTGTGAGTAAACGTGAGGTTTGGAACAATGATTTCGCCAAACCAGTGGAGAATACACTGTCGGCTTCTTATGCCTTGCCGCTGATAGGCTTCGAAGCCACAGCGCGTACCACCTTGATAAACAACTACCTGTATTTCGACCAAAACAGCACGCCCCAGCAAACAGGCTCGCCTTTGCAAGTGCTACAGCTGGTGGTGGTTGAAAATGTGAAGCTGGGTTGGTTGCACCTCGACAATACGGTAGCCATCCAACAAGCCAATCGCAGCGATGTGCTGCGGTTGCCAAAATGGTTTACAAAAAACAGCCTGTATGTTTCTGGTAAAATCTTCAAAAAACGTATGCTGTTTAGCGCAGGTGTAGATTTTCGCATGAACAGCGAGTTCCAGCCCGATGGCTACCACCCGCTTGTTGGCCAGTTCCATTTGCAGGACAGCATAAGCCAAAAACCTTACCCTTGGGCCGATGTGTTCCTGGCTTTCAAAGTGCAGTCTTTTCGATTCACCATTCGCTACGAGAACTGCAATACCTGGTTCGATAAAACCAAGGTATTTTACCAAACAGCGCGTTACCCTCAACCATTCGGCGGCTTGCGCTTCGGGATTTCGTGGCGCTTTATGGACAATAATGAGAGAGGCCCGGGTGAGACTGATACCGAAAGCCCGGCGGGCAATCCGAATACTGGTGGTTCTAACCGCGGCGGCAGGGGATTTTAATGAGCCTTTAATTACCCTGCTTAATAATCGCCTCCACATCCAGCAACAACTTCTTCCCCGCGGGCGAAAATTTCATCGTAACCTTAGAACCATTGTGCTCCTGCATGATGAAAGAAAAATTGTCGGCCATCACCTCGTCGGGGTGAATGATATAGCCAGTGTTGTCCTTGATCTGGGCAAAAAAATCAGGCTGGCTGTCCATATTGAGTGTACTGCTTAAACCATCATCCTTTACCTTGACGTGCCACTTGCCATCCTCTTTTTTTTCAATTTGATATAGGTTGAATTCAAGGTAGCCGAAGAATTCATAGTTGCCTTCTTTGTAGCCAACACGGTTGCCATAAATCACGGGCACGGCGTAAATCGTTGTATTGTCTTTTTGTGCCAGGCTGATTTTTTGCGCAAAATCAACGCCGTCGGGATTGAAAAATACGCGTTCGGCCAAGGCTGGCGGCACTGTCAGGTTTTCATAACCAACGGATTCAAAACCGATGAGCTTGTAAAGGGCGGCACTTTTCGCTGGATTGAGGCGCGAGTAAACGTGGAAAAGCTCGTGATACATCGTGGCGGTAAAAGGACTGGTTTTCCGGGATGCCAGCTCGTCGGCGGGTATTATAATGCAATTTTCTCGGGTGTACCAAACCCCGTCGCCATAGTGTCGGCCTTTGGTTTTGATGAGTTTGAGGGTGTCCGGGAAGATGCCAGTACCTACTTCACTCACCGTTTTGTACATTTTCTGGACCACGGAGGTCAAAAACTTGACATCATCGGCGCTAAAATCAGCGACGTCGGTTTTAAGGAATGCAACGTATTCGGGCAAAAGGCTTTCCCGGGTTTGACCTGCTTGAAGCGCTTTTTTCATTTGAATGGACATCTCGCCAGCGGTTACTTTTTCAAAAAAGCCGTCTATTTGATCGTGGGTTATGGATTTAGAGGCATCTGAAGAATCGAGCAATTGTACCACTTTGCCATTTCCCAAATGAATTTCAAGGGTGGATTGCTGGGCATTGCAGGCGTTTGAAATGAACAGACAGATGCTAAAAAGTACGAGCGATATATGCTTCATGTGTGTATTTGTTGAGCAAATTGGTGGTGAGTCGTAATAATTTGAGCGGCCAAGGTAACCCGCTTAGGGAAAAATGAGGCGAAAAACAGTGCCGCCATTACTGGGATTTTCGACGGAAAGTTCGATCTGATGCAGGGTTAGGATGCTTTTTACCAGTGAAAGGCCAATACCGGTGCCTTTGACCGTCAGGTGCCGGGCACTGCGGTAGAAAGGTTCAAAGATCAGCGCATGTTCAGCTTCCGGGATACCAGGGCCGTTATCGATCACCTCAATTATGTGTGCTCCATTAGGTTTGAAAATAGCGTGGATACGAACCGATTTGTCGGGGGAATATTTGCAGGCATTGTTCATTAGGTTGAGCAGGGCGAGGCGCAGTAGAGGTTCACTACCAGAGATCAACAGCCCTTCTTCAGTTTCGGGCATTTCACCAAATTCGATGCTGGACTGGTAATCAGGATGTTGTTTTTTTAGCTGTTCAACAGCCTGCCAAAGCAATTCATCCAATCGGGTAGGGGAGAACTCAATGTTTTGCGGACTGTTGTAAAGCCTGGCAAGTTGCAGCAGTTTTTGTTCTGTCTCGGTTAAATCTGTGATGTCTTCCAACACACTTTGCAGCGCTTTTCGGTAGGCTTCCGGCGCGCGCTCGCGCTGTAGCGTCACATCCAGTTGTGCTCGGATGGCCGTGAGCGGGTTTTTTAATTCATGGGAAACATTGGAGACAAACATGCGCTGCATTTGAAATGCCTGTTCCACTCGATCCAGCAAGTTGTTGAATGTCTCTGCCATGCGCGCCAGCTCATCGTGGCTGCCGCTCGTGGCTACACGCCGACTGAGGTCGCTCGGTTGGATTCTTTCAACTTCATTGACGATTTGAGACATGGGCTGCAATACCTTGCCCGCGTAATACCAGCCAGAAAGGGCAACCAGTACCATACCGATCAAAAAGCTGTAAATCAAAATGTTGCGCAGGTTTTCAACTTCTACAGGGTCGCAATAACCTTCTGCCACGACGACGTACTGTGCTGCTTGGGTATTGATTTTTTTTCCAAGTGCAAGCAGGTTGAAATGTTTAAAGCGCGTTTCTCCTTTTTGGTAAATTTCCTCCAAGTCGTTGAAGGAAACCGGTACCGCTCCAAGGCGCATTGAAAATACCCTGGTATAGGAATTGTCAAAAACGGTAATGTTCTCCCGGAAAGGCAAGGTGTCCCCTTCTGGTGCGATCCAGTCATGGGCCAAAGGGCGCAGGGCGTTTTCATTTGTCAACACCGTTTGCGCCGTCAGCTCAATTTTAGAATCTAAACCTTGAAAAAAGGTTTCTTCCGTATTTTTCTTGAACAACCAATGCACCCCAAACAGCACTGCTGCGAGGATGCAGGCAGAGAGTAGTAGAAAAAGGAGGGTTAGGCGCGTCCTTATTTGCATAGAAGGTTGGTTTCATGGTTTCAGGTTTCATGGTTTCATGGTTTCAGGTTGGCGCTGCGCATAGGCATCGTTTGAAACACTGAGTTCAGGTATCTGCCTTGAGGGGCTTCATGGCAAGCATTTCGATTAATGGGGCACTTATTTTGAATTACGCAGCAACTCCACCACCTTTTTCACCCCCGTAGATGCAGGCTCCGCAATGACCGTCAAATTGGGCAACTGCTCCAGTTCCCAGGAAAGCTGCGGCTTCGGATCTACGAAATAAAAAGGAATATGCGGCGGTGCGTAGCGCATCAGCCCGGCTGCCGGGTAAACCTGTAATGAGGTGCCGACAATCAAAAAAATATCCGCTTTTTCGGCGAGCGCCGCCGCTTTTTCAAGCATAGGCACCGCTTCGCCAAACCACACGATATGAGGCCGCATTTGATGTCCGCGCGCACATAAATCCCCCATATTCAGATCTTTATCCCATGGGTAAATAAGCTCTTCGAATCGAGAAGAGCGTACCTTTCTCAATTCACCATGCAAGTGCAGTACGCGGGTGCTGCCAGCCCTTTCGTGCAGGTCATCTACATTTTGCGTAATCACTTCTACTTCATAGTCCTGCTCCAAATCAGCAAGGGCCCGATGGCCATCATTTGGCGATACGGACATTAATTGGGCGCGGCGCCGATTATAAAAATTAAGCACCAGTGTGGGGTCATGCTCCCAACCTTCCGGAGTAGCCACGTCCTCAATACGGTGGTTTTCCCAGAGGCCATCGCTGTCCCGGAAGGTCTTGATGCCGCTCTCCGCAGAGATGCCGGCACCCGTAAGCACGACGATTTTTTTCATCTTTATATTTTCACAAACGGCGTGGTCCAAACTGCATTGCCTTTCTCAAACCGCACGAAATAGGTGCCGACAGGCAAGAGCGACACATCTACCTGGTGGACATTATCAGGATTAATCAGTGTCTTCACCTTGCGGCCCAGCGCACTCATAATCGTGACCTGGTCGAAGGAAGTTTGCATATCAATCGTTAGGATATTGCTGACAGGGTTGGGTGAGAGGGTTATTTCTGCATTATAATCGACAATAACGGTACCCACCAGTGTAATGATATCGGGGTTGTAGCGTGGCAATATTTGATAACCGGAAGTGTATGGACTGGTTCCATCAAATTGCCCGCCAAGCCCCGTCAGGTTGAAAGGTTGCGGTGGTACAGGAGCATTGTAGGTTTCTACATCCCGATCGATGCGAATCAATATGGTGTCATTCGGATGGTCGTCAGAAACAGCGTGTACATTGAAGCCGCTGGTGCCCATTCCAGTAGTCCATTCTGCATTGTCAACAAGGTGTAAGTTGTTGATTTTTATGAGTTTGGATTCGGTTCCTTCTGAATGGGTCACGACTGGTGTTGGGGTTACAAGTGTATTGTTCGAAGAATTTTTGATAATGGTATCGGGTTGAATCTCCGTCATACCATTGAACTGTGTGATGATGCCGCGCACGGTTATATTGTCCTTTTCTTGTACGGTGTACCCATATTGGCCATTCAAGGACGACACGGAAATGCCGTTTCCTTGTGCATCGATCAAAGTGAATAAAAGGCTTGGGTTTGCCCCTGTAACCGGGCGCAGGTTTACACCATACACGACGCCTTGCAAGGAGCAGGTCTGGTTCAAGGCATCGGCCACGCCATCAACATTTTCCGTAGTCATGGAGGCGATGCTCTGGGTAGGGTAGCAACGCACATCAATGGTAACGATGGCGGTTCCGCAAGAGGTTGCGTTGCACACTTTGTATTCCAGCTGATCCGTTCCGCAATAGCCCTGGTTGGAGGCGTAGGAAATTTTATTGCCGACCACCGTTGCGCTGCCTTGTGTCGGAGGCGTCATGATAATCATGGATGTGACGGTGCCCAGGAAAAGGTCGTTGCTCAGTACATCAAACACTTTGGTCTGGCCGCTTGAAACAAATACATTGTCGGCTGTGGCAGAAATAATGCCTGGGTTGCTGCATCCGGAGGCTGCGCCAGGATTGCCTTTAACTTCTCTTCCATTGACCATAACACCGGTGCCGGTGGTTGCTGCGATCCAGTTGGTGGCTACTGCGTTGTCACCATTGAAATCGCAAAGCACCAGGGAGCTGCCCATACCATTGGCTTCAAGTGGCCAAGGTGCTGCATTCAGATAATCTACAAAATCAATGACATTGGAATTGGCGTCGCGCAGCTCAATATCTTCGCCGGGGCTGTTGGTGAGCGCGCCATTGGTCCAAACAGTTGGGGCGAAACCAAAAACGAGTTGGAATGCGTTGGCGCTTTTTGCAAGGCTGATATAGCCGCCTGCCGGCATGATGGTACCTGCAGGGAAGATGTGCTCAATGCCTTGGGTAAAGTTCCAGCCGGAAATATTGACTGCGGCATTTGAGTTGTTGTGCAGTTCGAGGTACTCCAGCGAATCAGTGCCGCTTTCCGGCGGGTTGTACATGATTTCGGTGATGACAACTTGTGCGCTGGCAGCACTGAGCATGACCAGGGAAAGGAGGAGGGTAAGACTTGTTTTTTTCATGGTTGTATGTTCCAATTTGTCTGTTTTGTGAAAATATGCAGGCTCAAAAGTAAAGAAAAAGCATGGCCCTAGCAATGTAAAGGCCAGGCATTCAAATTTCGACGCTGAATTTAGCCCTCTTAACTTATTTTCACACCGGAACAAACGGAGTTTCTGTGCAAAACTTAATAGGCAATTAACTTTACTTCCCTAATTTTGCCCCGTAATTCCTTTAATTTTTCACTAAATCCATTCTTAAGTATGAACCATTTTACACTGTACAAGTCAGCAGGAAAAGCGCTTTTTTTAGTGGCGTTTTTATTGTGCGGCTTGAGCGTTTTTGCACAAGTTACCACCTCATCTGTATCGGGAACTGTGTCGGACAAAAGTGGCGCGCCACTTATTGGTGCCACGGTTGTCGCAACCCACGTTGCTTCCGGAACCCGTTATGGTACGGCGACAAATGCCTCTGGCCGCTACATTTTGCCCGCAGTTAGGGTTGGCGGCCCATTTTCCATTGTGGTGACGTACACTGGTTACGAGCCCAGCACCCGTGATGGTATTTACACCAGCCTGGGTACAGCAGCCAATGTTGATTTTAGCTTGGAAGAGGCTGGCACCACCCTTGGTGAGGTAACCGTTGTTGCTAGCCGAAGCGATATTTTTAGTAATGATCGCACGGGCGCTGCAACGACCTTCAGCCGCAATCAACTGGCCAGCATTCCAACCGTAGGCAGCCGTACCATCAACTCCATTACCAAGTACAATCCAAATGGTAACGGTAATTCATTTGGCGCACAAGATTCGCGCTTGAACAACTTTACCATTGACGGCTCTCAGTTCAACAACGGTTTCGGCCTTGGCTCTGATGCTCAAGCTGGTGGCCGTACGGGCTCTACCGCTATTTCTTTGGATGCCATTGAAGAGCTGCAAGTGAACATCGCGCCTTTTGATGTGCGCCAGTCTGACTTTGTCGGTACAGGTATGAATGCGGTTACGCGTTCTGGTACAAATAGCTTCACTGGAACGGCCTTTACTTCCTTGCGCAAAGCTGACACGACCGGTATTTTTAACGGTAGAAAAATTGGCAACGACAAACCCAATGTTGGCAAATTCCAGGAGCAGGTGTATGGCCTGAGCATCGGTGGTCCAATCATCAAGAATAAGCTGTTCTTCTTTGTGAATGGCGAGATTGTACGCAACACTTCTCCTGCCACCACTTTTGTTGCTGCTGGCAGCCCCTTGGATGCGGGTGCCTCGAATGTAACACGGGTGAAATACCAGGATCTGGTTGACTTGAGTACCTTCCTGCGCGACAAGTACCGTTACGAAACGGGTCCGTTTGAAGACTACGACAACGAAAACAAGAGCGATAAATTCCTGCTGCGCCTTGATTACAACCTGAACACAAACAACAAGTTGACGCTGCGCTATGCACACCACAATTCTACTTCCGATGTGTTGATCAGCAACAGCCAATCGCTTGGATTTGGCAATCGGCGTACCAATAATTTTGCCATGTCATACCAAAATGCTGGCTACATCATCGGTGATAATACCCGTTCTGCGGCAATGGAATTGAACTCTACCATCAATGATCGCGTGCACAACTCATTTTTGGTGAGCTATGATTACCAAAATGAAGACCGTCAATACAAGGGTGCCTTTTTTCCAACGGTCGACATTAAAGAGGGTGCGAATACCTACATTTCATTTGGTTTCGATCCATTCACGCCGAGCAACAAGTTGAGCTATGGCACTTTCCAGGCTACGAACAACCTCTCTATTTATCGCGACCGCCATACCTATACCATCGGCGCGAAATATGAGCACTACACTTCCGACAACCTGTTTTTCCCAGGTGCCAACGGCGTATATATATTCGATTCACTGGCGCAGTTTTATGCAGCGGCCAACGATGCACTCGACAACCCCAATGTGAATTCCACAACGGTGCCTTACAACCGTTTCCAGTTCCGTTATTCTGCTTTGCCAGGCGCTGTAGAACCCCTGCAAACCTTAAAATTGAACCGTTTCAGCATCTACGGCCAGGATGAATTCCAAGTCAACAAGCGCCTGCGCCTTTCTTACGGCATCCGTGCCGGTGTCATTGTTTTTCAAGAAACAGGTCTTGCCAATCCAGCAGTGGACGCATTAAACTATGTTGATAATGAGGGAAATCTCGGCTACGAAGTTAAAACAGGTAAATTGCCAGACCCAAAGCTTTTGTTGGAGCCGCGTTTGGGTTTCAACTGGGACGTAAAGGGTAAAAAGAAAACACAAGTACGGGGTGGTTCAGGCATCTTCACGGGCCGTCCACCGTATGTATGGGTGTCCAATACCATTGGCAACAACGGTGTGCTCACAGGCTTTATCGATGTTTCTGGCAACGCTGCCCTGCCGTACAAATTCACACCGCAGACCAATGTTTTCATTCCTGCTACACCAACGCTGCCATCTACATTTGATATTGCTGCGACAGACAACAACTACAGGTTCCCACAGGTTTGGAAAAACAACCTGGCCATCGACCAAAAGTTGCCACTGGGCTTTGTTGCCACGGTAGAAGTGATGTACAACCGCAACGTAAATGCACTCCAGTACTTTGACGCGAACATGGAGCCTGCCACACGCAATTTTGCAGGCCCTGATGCACGCCCGCGCTTCTTGGCTTCTGGAGTCTCCGGCGGCGGCAATCAGGATAATGCAATCCGTATCAACGACAATGTTTCTCGTGCTGCTGTAATGACCACCACCAATGAAGGTTACTACCAAGCTGCTACCCTGAAGTTGGAATACCCGAACAAAAAAGGCTTATTTGGCATGGTTGCCCACACCTTCAGTGAGGCAAAAGACCTGATGAGTGCTGGTTCTATTGCTTCCGGTTCTTGGACATCAGCTCGTTCCGTAAATGGCAACAACAACCTTGATCTGGCTTTTGCCGACCAGGACGCTCCTGGCCGCACAGTAGGTATGTTGGGCTACCGCTTCGAATATGGCGGCAATTTCGGTGGTGCTACTGCTATTACCTTGGGCTATGTTGGCGAACGCCGCGGCTTCAACTCTAGCATCGGTATCAATACTTCCCGTTACACGTACTCTTATGGAGGCGATATGAATGGTGACCGGGTAAGCAACAACGACTTGTTGTTTGTGCCAAACGCTGCCACTGATTTGGTTTTTGATCCATTGACGGTCAATGGCGTAACCTTTACGCCAGCAGAACAAGCTGCTGCGTTTGATGCATTCATCGAGCAGGACGATTACCTGAAAACCCGTCGTGGCCAGTATGCAGAGCGCAATGGTGCTTTGTTCCCGATCCTGAACCGTTTTGATTTCTCAGTGACACAGGAGTTTTTCATCAAGATTGGTGGCAAACGCAACACCATCCAGTTGCGTGCCGACATCCTGAACGCGGCAAACCTGCTCGACACAGAGTGGGGCCTGGGCAACAACCTGGTGAACGACCGTCCATTGAATTTCTCTGCCGTTACGCCTGACGGTGTGCCGAAGTACAAAATGGCCACTACTGGTACAGGTGCCAACACCAAATTATTGACCAGTTCCATTGCGGAGAGCAGAACCCAGTTCGATACCTGGGCGGCGCAATTCGGCATCCGTTACATTTTCAACTAAGCAGTTACTGGCTTGATTGTCAGTTTGATACACATGAGCCGTTCCGAGTTTTCGGAGCGGCTCATGTCATTTTAGCGCAGTTTTTCCAACAGCCATTCATGGTTTATGATGCCAGCCCTTCCAAGGCTTATTTCATCGCGGAGCTTGGCGACAGCGGCTTTATCGTGCTGGTTTAGCCGGATGAGCTTGCGGGTATATTTGATGAGGTTGAGGTAGCCTTGGCGGCGCTGGGGTGGGATGTTTTTGTGGCGGGTGAGGAAGGTTTTGAAGGATTCGGTGAAAGAGAGCAAGGTGTCGAATTCTTGGAGCTCAAAGTAGGTGATGAGCATCATCATTTTGCTAATGAGATTATAACCAATGTCTTTATAGTCAACGTTTTGAAGTAGCTCCAAAACCATTTCATATTTACCTTGAAAACGATAAACTCTTGCAAGGTTAAATGAATAAGTGTTTTCACGTGTCTCTTGAGGTAAATAAACGTAGTAGGTTCTGGTAAACTTTTCTGCCCATTCAATTTTTCCCAGGCGCAGTGCAGCGGCGATCATGTTATTGAAACGCCAAACTGCTAATTCACCTTTGACAAAAAAAACTTCTTTTTTTAAAGCATCTTCAAATAAATCAAAAAATTCTTGATGGAATTCCAAGCTTCCCTTATTCATTTTCCCCGTACAGTAATGCAATGCAGCGTCAATCAACTCAATGGCATCCTTTTGTGGGATCAGCTTGCCATATTGATCCAATAATTTTCTTAATTTATAATAATGCTCTACATTATCCTTTTCCTTTAAGGTTAAAAATGAGTAATAATAAATTGCCAATTCTGGAATTTCGTCAAGGTTGAAATTGCTCAAAAATGAAATAATATCGCTTCCAAATTTAATGTCATATTGCTGATTACCTGTCCGTTGCTGACTTAATGCAGAACTACAAATCTTTAGTTTTTCAATCCAATAAAAGAGGTCTAGGTTGTTTGAAATTTCTTCCAAATTCGCTCTCGTATCTACCCTTACACCATAGTCCATCATTGTAAAATAATGGCGTTCAATAGTGTAGCGTGACTTGAAATGGTTTAGCGATCTGTATTGTGGTTCATCCGAAGCTTCTTTTGCTTCGCGCAATGAATTTTTATACAATGGTTCAACCTTATGCTCAACCACAAACTCCAGTGTGCCAATAGATTTACGGCCAGGATGATCAATCAGCAGCTCAAAGGCCATAAAATCCTTGGTGTGCTTGAGAAGATCCGAACAACATTTTCTGAAATTTACATCGTCATAGCTTGTTTCAGGAAAAAGTTTCTCCCATATTTTTTGCCGGTTAAAACCTGAATTACCCTTTTCAATTTCCCTGGAAAGCGATTCGCATAGGGTCAAAAGCGGTTTGCTTTGGACAAAGTAGGGAGAGCGGAGGTATTTGGAAAAGCGCTTCCGAGTTGGCTCGTCCAAACAAGCTAGTGTCTGGAAAATCTTGTTGGAATATTGTTCGGTGCCAACCTTGCCTTGTTGTGTAGATTTTGACATTGTTTTGTAGTATAATTGTACTAGTAGCACGCAAAAAAGGAGATAAATTTTGTCCTCTATTTTTCACAAAGGTATTTTTTTAGTTGCAGCGGTTCTCAAGCCCTGAATAATTGTGTACTTTTGGACAGTTTTTCCCGAAGAAGGATTTTCAAGATAAAGTTAGCGTTAACCTCCAGATAAACTAATGCCGCTTATTTTTTGAGTTTTCACAAACCGTTGCGCTCATGGCTCATAGACTGTTTCGATTACTAAGTTGTATTTCGTTCGCCCTCCTGTTTGTTGTGCCTAATTTGTATGGCCAGCAGCGAAGCCCCTACAAAAATCTGCTTACGGCAGTCAATACTGCAGTTACTGACACGGTTTCTGGCATTAACCTAGATGTCAACCTCGCAAGTCCTTTGTCCAAGCATGGCGATGTGAACATTAGTGTAATCGCTCAGGGCGGCTCTGGAAGTCCCTATGTCTACAAAATACAATATACCCCTGATCCTGGATTCATAGGGGTAGATTCTTTCTTGTTGGAATACAGTTATATCAGCACCTATCCTTACCTCATTTATCGCAGTTTTAGGGTGTCGGTCATGCCATCTTTGTTAAAAGCGCAGGAAGATTTTGCAACAACCGAACTCAGTACTCCCGTTACAATTGCTGCGTTGGCCAATGACAGTGGTGCCTGGGGACCACTGAGTATTGCTGCATTGCCATTGGTGAACAATGGTACGGCATGGGTGAATAGCGATAATGAAATCATTTTCACGCCCAAACCTGGTTTTCTTGGCGTTGCCCACCTGAATTACACCGTTTGTGATGCCCTCAATACTTGTCAGACATCTTCTATACATATTGGAGTGCATACGGGATTGCCCAACACAGATTCTCTGCTTATTTTCACCAATAGAAATCAGGCAGTTCGTGTCCCGCTCACGTATCAAGGGTACACCATGTTCCAAGCCCCGACACACGGCATTGTTACAATGAATGGTGGAACCTCTTTTTGGTACACACCAACGACGGAGTTTTTTGGTTCCGACCAATTTGTTTTAAAAGCCACGGTCAACAACCAAGACTATTTCAAGACCTTTCATGCAAAGGTTTTCAGTGTGCAAACTCCCAACACAATGGCCATGGACGATGTGCGGTTTACGCCGATGAATCAGTCCATCACCTTCAATGTCAGGGGTAACGACATTGGCAATTTGGCCGTGAGGAGTTGGTCGACACCCAGCAACTTCCCCGGCACCATCAGCAACACCAATGGTGTAGGCAATGTAACCTTTACGCCAAATGCTGGCTTTTCCGGCGTTGCAACGTTTTCCTACAAAATTGGCAATGCTTCGGCGCCTGCGCTTGAAACGGCCATTGTAACGGTCGTCGTCGATAATTTAGCGCCGCCCGCTGCTTTCGTGTATCAATTGATCACGCCGAAGGAGACCCCATTTGTGCAACGATATGAAATCCCTTTTATAAATTTCAGCTTTGCTGCAATTGAGCTGCCCGACCACGGCGCCTTGGAAATTTTTCCCGGATTTACCGTGCAAACCATCAACGGACAAAGTGTTTCGGGGAATAATCTGGTTGTGTACACGCCTGAAGCAGATTACACAGGCAACGATGACTATGTCTTGTTGTACTGCGCGCCAAATGGAATGTGCAGCACTGTAAAGATATATATGGGTGTCGTTGAAATCACCGCCACAGACCCACCGTTTTGCGTCGCAGCTTGTGCCTGGCCAGGTGATGTCAACGCAGATGGCATCACCAACAATAAGGATATTTTGCCATTGGGCTATATCCTGGGGCAGGAAGGCAGCTCCCGGATTGATGGGGATATTAGCTGGTACGGGCAGTATTCCAGCAATTGGAGCAATCCGTTCAATGAACTTCCGGTAGATCTTAAGTTTAGTGACGCCGATGGCGATGGCATTGTCAACGCGGCTGACATCAACGGTATTGAAGCAAATTACAACAGGGCGAACAACCTGCTACCAAAATCCTTCAATATTGGCAAAGGTCTTCCTTTCTTCCTTGATTTATTGCCCCCAGACCCAGATAATGAAGATTTGGTGCAAATCAAGGTGTCGCTTGGAAATAGCGCTGTTCCGGCCATAGATGTGTACGGATACACTTTTGATATGAGTCTTAGCCCCACGATAATAGATTCAGCATTTTCCATGACCTTTTACGACAACGCATGGATCAGCCTCAATGCACCCAACATACACCTGGCACAAAGACCCTCCCAGGGCAGGTTTGAAACGGCCTATTCCCGCACCAATGGAAAACCAGCAAGTGGATATGGGGTTGTCGCTACACTTGAATTCATCATTATTGATATAGTTGACGTAGGTGGTCAAAATGGCCGCCCCGCCATTACCGTAAACCCCACACTCATGCTGGCCGATGGGAGCTCGACTACTGGCGAGCCCATTACCCTTGAAATCCCCTTGGAAAGGCTCAAGAATCGAAATGCTATCAAAAAACCTGTCAATTCGGGCCAAAATATGCTGGTCTATCCATCTCCGGCCCAGGACATACTCGTAGTTTCCCTGGAAGGTGATGAAGCCCTATTGTTCCTCACACTTTTGAATGCCTTTGGGCAGCAGGTGTTACAGCAGAATAATTTAACCGCGGAAACAACAACCTTAAACGTTGGGCATTTGCCATCCGGGATGTACACGGTGGTGGCGCAAACGACAAAGGGAATAGTGGCGAACAAAGTGCAAATACTCCGTTGAAAGTTATGAGTGATGAGTTATGAGTTATGAGTTATGAGTTTGCACGGCATTTGTTCCTTTGTCTTGATGCGGTTTTTCAGCACCTATTTTCAGGGTTGTTTATACGAAATTATTATTTCCCAAATAAAAAAGCCCGCTTTCCAAATCTAAGGAAAGCGGGCTTTTTTATTTGGGATTTCTGCTGTTTTTTACCTTCACAATATGACGGTTAGCCATGTTTTAATTTTGCAAAGCTAGATATTCGATGCCTAAGTGCTGGAAAACTCAGGCCAAAATAGATTAGGAGGCTGTGCAAACTCATAACTCATAACTCATAACTCATAACTCATAACTCATAACTCATAACTCATAACTCATAACTCATAACTCTACATCGTGCTTGCAGACTTGAATATCCTCCCCCAATTAATCCCGTTGCCGATACTGCCGCCTTTGGTACTGAACCAGATAAACAGTGGCTTGCCCACGATATGATCTTCCGGTACAAAGCCCCAGAAACGGGAGTCCTCTGAATTGTGGCGGTTGTCGCCTTGCATCCAGTAGTAGTTCATTTTGAAGGTATAGGAGCTTGCTTCCTGGTCGTTGATGTAGATCTTACCCGCGCGCACATCAAGCTTGTTTTCTTCGTATACAGCTATGATGCGGCGATAAAATGGCAGATTTGCCAAGGTGAGTGGCGTTGTAGCGCCTTTTTCGGGCACCCAAAGCGGGCCGTAGTCGTCTACCGTCCAATCGGTGTACTGCTTAGGGTCATTTGGGAACATGTAGCCAGGTGCAGAGGAGCGTTTCATGCGCTCTACCTGAAGTCCCAAAGCTTTGACTTTTTCCACTTGGGCTACATCCAAATTGTAATAGGTGCCATCCCGCATTTGTATCGCATCATACAAGCTGATGCCAAAGTCTTCCAGTTTTTTTGCATTAAAGGAACCGCCAGTGGTCGTTACTTTGTAGGCAAATTGCATGTGGGTTGGGTTCTGGGCCACTTGCCCATTGATATACAACTGGCCGCCTCGTATTTGCAAACTATCGCCGCCAACGGCCACACAGCGTTTGATGTAGTGGTCTTTTTTGTCCAAGGGGCGTGAAATCACTTCTTCACCTGGCGGAATTTTGCCACCATTTTGTAAGCGCACTTGCAGCACGTCCCAGCTCCGTTCCGGCGTAAGTATGATGCTGTCGCCTACGGGCCAGTTAAATACAACGGGCTCGTTGCGGTCGAGTGATTCTATGGCAGGCAGGCGGTAATAGGGCAGGGAAGGCGATTCCAGGTATGATTCGCCCAAATTGAAAGGCAGGCGGTTGTGCATCAAGGGGAATTGGATCACTGTTTTCGGCGTCCGAATGCCGTAATGTGCCTTGCTGACGAACAAAAAGTCGCCTACTTTCAGACTGCCCTCCATCGAAGAGGTTGGGATTACGTAAGCCTCAATCAGAAACATGCGGATAAACGCCGCAGCAAAAACAGCAAAAATGATGGCTTCTGTCCATTCCCTGGTCTGGGATTTTTTCAAATAGGGATATTGAGCTTCCAGCTTTTTCAAGCCCAGCACATCCTTTTTTTCCACGGCCTCATGGTGCAGTCTGTGAAATTCACGCTCTTTTTCCAGAATTGGGCCTTCGTACGTGACATTTGAGTCGCGGCCAGCCATGAAAAATGGAATTGGCGCAAATACTACGGCCAGGAAAGCTTGGGAAAAACTATGCTTGCCGAAAGAGCGCAACAAATCGATCACCATGCCCGCATAAATGAATATGTTGACAATGGGGAAGAGGAACCAAATGGCATATTGTGGTTTTCGACCGATCAGTTTGCACCATTCAACGGCTGCAATACCTGGAACCAATGCTTTCCAGCCCGGAACGCCGGCCTTTTCGAACAATTTCATCATGCTCAGTCCGAGCAAAATATAAAGCACAATCAAAAATATCAGGACAGACATAGAGAACTCGTTTCTGTTGTAAATTGATGCAACCGACTTGAATCAGGTCAAAAGTAGTATTGGAGGCCAGCATCGTGCTGCTACTTCGACCATCACCCTGAAAAAAGGGAACAATGCCGCAAAGTAGCCGATGACGGGCAACCCACTCAAGGGTTATTCCTCATCTGTTTTACGGCGTTTGCGGCGCGTCTTGAACATCTCCACCACTTCCTTGTCCGAAAGGAAGCCAAATTCTACAAACTGGGTCGCCACAAATTTTTTCACGTCCTGATAATCTTTGGCGCGCTTGTCGGTAAACACATGCATCAGTTTTTCGATGTAGCTCATCGACAATTTTTCAACAGCCTGGTTAAAGCGTTGATTGTCGAATATCTTCATGTACACACCAAATATTTTGGTGATTTCGAAATAATCGGTGAATTCGTTTTCTGTGAGACCGCCCATCAAGCGCGCAAAGTAAACCAGGATCAAATTGCGCAGGCATTCACTTTCAACAGATAGCCCTTTGTGGGCAAGGTAGAAGTCCTGAACGGCATCAATACAGTCTGGGTGTACGTAGCCAAGGCTGTGCACCTTCTCTGCGATGCGGTAATAGTCCGATATTTTGTCTTTCCATGCTTTGTCGATGGTGACCATCATACGTTCGTCGTTGATGGCATTGATGCCGGGCGACTCATAGAGAGAAAGCAGGAAGCCCAGGTAGCGCACGTCAAATTCGGGGAATGAACGCCTTTCACGCTCAAAATGGGTGGCAAAAGCCAGGCGCTCCGCTGGTTCCAGGTCGATAAAGTTGCCGCACATAGCCAGCATTTCAACGTATTCATCGGTGCCTTGAAATGCTGCATTATCCAGGAAGGCGCTCACTTTGTCTTTCAGGCTTTCATTGTTGCTTCCCGTTTCAAAGCGTTTTAGCAAAAACAGGCGCAATGCGGAGAAGTTTGGCTTCATTTCCCCCAAAGTTGAGGGGAAATTGGCAGAGTGGTACTGTTCGTTTCGGAACTGGTTGGAATAGCGGGCATAAATTTCTTCCCGGTCTTTCAAGTCGCGGAACCGGTCATTTTTCTGCTGTTGCAGGAAATAGCGGATGCGTTTGTTTTCCACCTGGCTCATCAGGTTGGTAATCCAGATATCGCTGCTCAGGGCAAAACCAACGGTGATGGTTTGTCCGCTGCGTTTTTTGATCTGGTCGAAGTGTACGCTTTTGCAAATGGCCAACAAGATGTCCTTGAAATGGTCGTTGGGGCGCACATAGCGGTATTGGTCGTTTATTTCTCCCCGGAGTACAGAGAAGCCCAAAACACGCGGCAAGTACAAGCCTTCAAAAGGTTCTTCCAGCAACATTTTTTCAAAAGTGACCAGTTGAAGCGGATTGGCCGAAGCCACCTGGTGGTGCAGTTCCGAAAGCATCGGTTCAAACTGCAAGCGCAGGTTGTTGTAATACTCGTCTTCCTCTTCTTCGAGGTAAAGCTTCAGGTCTTCTGAGTCTTGGATGGCTGCTGCGATCTCGTTCAGGCGGTTGTAATATTGCTCGTCTAAGGCTTGCATAGTTTGTGCGGTATGGTGTGGTGCTGGAATGCGTTTGTAAGGTAAGATTTTAAAAAAGACCCGATGAAACCACGAGGGCTTCACCAGGTCTTGTCATCAAAACACGCTTCAAGTGCAAATGTAATAGAATACACCTGAAGTTGGAAAATATTCTTAAAGAAATTTTATGCTTCGTCAGTCTTCTCTTCGGCGGGAGCTTCTTCTGCTTCGGGCGCAGCTTCTGCAACAACCTCTTCAGCAGCAGGTGCAACCTCTTCAGCAACAGGCGCTTCTTCCGCAATAACCGCTTCAACAGCAGGTGCTTCAGCTTCTGCAACAGGCGCTGCTTCCGCAACAACCGCTTCAACAGCAGGCGCAGCTTCTTCTGCAACAGGCGCAGCTTCTGCAACAACCTCTTCAACAGCAGGCGCAGCTGCTTCAACAGCGACTTCCGATACAGCAACAGCCTCTACAGCTTTCACCGGTTCTTCTGCGGCAGCTTCAACGGCTTCTTCTGTTTCTTCAATTACAGGGAGCGGTGGGGCAGCTTTTACCCTTGCTTTTGCACTGCCATCAACAGCAGCGGCGAATTTGCGCTTGCCTTCAGCAGTTTGCTCGCGGCGTTTTGCAACAGCAGCTTCTTTTTGCTCAATCCAAGCGCTGAGTTTCTCATCAGCTTGCTCTTGGGTGATGGCACCTTTGGCTACACCCATTTGAAGGTGCTTTTTGTACAAAATACCTTTAAAACCGAGAATTGCATGAACGGTATCGGTTGGCTGTGCGCCAACTGTCAGCCAATAATAGGCACGGTCGCGGTTGATCTCGATGGTTGCTGGAACGGTAAGGGGATTGTAGGTGCCGATCTTTTCGATGAATCGACCATCGCGGGGTGCGCGTGCGTCGGCGGCTACGATGTGGTAAAAAGGCGCTTTGGTGCGGCCCTTGCGTTGGAGGCGAAGTTTAACTGCCATTCGTGTGGTTGAAAATTTTAGTGAGATAAGAACTCGCCCGATTCCTTGTCTAAGACAGCATCGGGCTTTTCCGGGGCGCAAATGTACGATGACATGTATTGAAAAACCAAACATCTTTTGTTTTTACCACATAGAAATATGTTTTTTACCGCCTTGGATTCAAATTCACCACATAGTCCACCTAGAACACATAGCTTTTTTACGTCCAATCGGCTATGTGAACGATGTGCGCGATGTGGTAGAATTTTGCATTGTGGTAGAAATGTAGTGGGAAAATAATGCGCTAAAAATCAATTGTTGAGGTGTACAGTAAAAATTCTCGCACAGATTTAATATTTCATCAAACTCATTACCCTGTCCAACTGTTACTTTTGCAAAAATTCCAACTATGCTGTAGTTGGACACATTTCATTCCCGAAGCAAAAACTTTTGGGGTAAACCATTACCCGTGACGAAAGACATTTTCAGCAGCCTCACGCAGGCAGCCAATTCCCGTATACTGATCATCGACGGCTCGATGGGCGTATTCCTTCAATCCTACAATCTGCCCGAACAGGATTTTCGCGGCGAGCATTTCAAAACGCATCACCGCGACCTGAAAGGCAATTTCGACCTGCTATGCCTGACGAAACCCGACATTATCGAAGACATTCACCGCGCTTACCTTGAAGCCGGGGCCGACATTATTGAAACCAATACATTTAATGGTACCGCCATTTCGCAGGCAGAATTCGACATGCCGTTGGGCGTCTGTTACGACCTCAACAAGGCAGCCGCTGAAATTGCCCGCCGCGCTGCCGATGCCTTCACGGCACAAAACCCGGAAAAACCACGCTTTGTGGCGGGTGCTTTGGGGCCCCTCAACAAAACGCTGTCGCTTTCCCCGGATGTCAATGACCCCGGGTTTCGCACGCTTACGTTCGACGAAGCCAAGGATGCCTACGCCGAGCAAGTGCGCGGCCTGGTGGATGGCGGTGCCCATATTATTTTGGTTGAAACTATTTTTGATGTACTAAACTGCAAATCAGCGATTTACGCCATAGAAGATGTTTTTGAAGAAAAAGGAATCCGTTTGCCTGTTATTATTTCCGGCACCATCACGGATGCCTCCGGGCGCACCCTGAGCGGCCAAACCGTGGAAGCATTTTGGATTTCGGTGAAACACGCCAGACCTTTTGCAGTTGGTTTGAACTGTGCCCTGGGCGCTGCCGAAATGCGGCCCTACCTCGAAGTCCTCTCCAATATTTCTGATTGTTTTATCAGCGCCTATCCCAATGCCGGGCTGCCCAATGAGTTTGGTGAATACGAACAAGCGCCCCACGAGATGTGTGTGCTGATGGAGGACTTCGCCCGATCCGGCTTTGTCAACATCGTTGGCGGTTGCTGCGGTACAACCCCCGACCATATCAGCCATATTGCCCGGCATGTTGCGGGTATTCCGCCGAGGATACCGCCAACACCCGAAGCGCAAACGGCCCTCAGCGGCATGGAGCCTTTGGTGATTCGGGAAGACATGAATTTTGTCAACATTGGCGAGCGCACCAATGTGACGGGCTCGGCCAAATTTGCCCAGTTGATCAAAACAGACAACTACGCCGAAGCGCTCAGCGTGGCCCGGCAACAAGTAGAAGGCGGTGCCCAGATCATCGACGTCAACATGGACGAAGGCCTGCTCGATTCGGAAGCGGCTATGGTGAAGTTCCTCAACCTGGTAGCTGCGGAGCCAGACATTGCCCGTTTGCCCATTATGGTTGACTCGTCTAAGTTTCACGTCATTGAGGCTGGCTTGCGCTGTTTGCAGGGGAAAAGTATCGTCAATTCCATTTCCATGAAAGAAGGAGAGGAGGAATTTCTCCGGCAAGCAAAAATATGCCGCCGCTTCGGGGCCGCCGTAGTGGTCATGGCTTTTGACGAAAAAGGACAAGCAGATACAGTGGCGCGCAAGGTAGAAATTTGCCAACGCGCCTACCGCATCCTGACGGAGCAACTGGACTTTGATCCAACAGACATCATTTTCGACCCCAATATTTTTGCCGTAGCAACGGGCATTGAAGAACACAACGGATACGCCATCGCTTTTCTGGAAGCTACCAAAATCATCAAGGCGACTTGTCCGGGCGCTAAAATATCGGGCGGGGTGAGCAACCTCTCCTTTTCTTTCCGGGGCAACAACGCCGTGCGCGAAGCCATGCACTCGGCCTTCCTGTACCACGCCACCAAAGCGGGCATGGACATGGGCATCGTGAACGCGGGCATGTTGGAAGTGTACGCGCAGATACCCAAAGAACTGTTGCAACGCATTGAGGATGTCCTCTTTAATCGCCACCCGGATGCTACGGAGAAGCTGGTTGAGCTGGCAGAATCCTTCAGAAATACCGCTGGAAAAACCATAGAGGAAGACCTTGTCTGGCGCAACGGCACGGTACAGGAACGCATCACGCATTCCCTCGTGCGCGGCATCGACAAGTTTATTGAAATTGATGCCGAGGAGGCACGACTGATGTACGATGCGACCTTGCAAGTGATTGAAGGGCCGCTGATGGAAGGTATGAATGTGGTGGGTGACTTATTTGGCGCAGGTAAAATGTTTCTGCCCCAGGTAGTGAAAAGTGCCAGGGTGATGAAAAAAGCGGTGGCCTATCTGGAGCCATTTATCCTGGCCCAAAAGGGTGGGGTCGTGACGGCAAAAGGAAAAATACTAATGGCCACGGTGAAAGGCGATGTGCATGACATTGGGAAAAATATTGTCGGCGTTGTTTTGGGCTGCAACAACTACGAGATCGTCGACTTGGGGGTAATGGTGCCAGCTGACAAAATACTCAAAGCTGCCATCGACGAAAAAGTGGACATTATCGGCCTCTCTGGCCTCATCACGCCGTCCCTCGACGAGATGGTGTATGTCGCCAGCGAGATGCAGCGGCGCGGCATGAACATTCCTTTGCTGATCGGCGGTGCCACGACTTCGAAAACGCATACTGCCGTAAAAGTGGAGCCGAAATACAGCAATGCGCCGGTGGTGCATGTGCTGGATGCCAGCCGCAGCGTGGCAGTGGTCAGTTCTTTGCTCACCAAGAACAAGGCTGAAAACGAGGCGTTTATCAAAAATACCCAAACAGAGTACGAGCAAATCAGGGTGCAACGCGCGGGTCGACAATCCTCCAAACAATACCTGACGCTGGCACAAGCGCGCGCTAACAAATGGGTACTGGATTGGGACAATTATACGCCACCCAAGCCTGCGTTTTTGGGCATCAAAGCCTTTGAAAGCTACGATATCGCCGAATTAGCGGAATACATTGATTGGACCCCGTTTTTCCAAAGCTGGCAATTGGCGGGTAAATACCCGGCTATATTGGAAGATGAAGTTGTGGGCGTGGAAGCAACCAAACTGCTGGTCGATGCCCGGAAAATGCTGCAGCTGATCATTACAGAAAAATGGCTGGAAGCCCGCGCCGTCATCGGGTTTTTCCCGGCAAAAACGGTACAGGATGACAGCGTCCATTTGGCGTACAGTAGGGAAACATACGGCACAGACGAATACCTGGCAACCCTGCATTTCCTGCGCCAGCAAAACGTAAAAGCGCCCGGACAGCCAAACTTCTGTCTGGCCGACTACATCGCACCTGAATCCTCTGGCAAACAAGATTACATCGGCGCTTTCGCCGTAACAACTGGCATCGGCATTGAGGAACACATAGCCCGCTTCGAAGCCGATCACGACGACTATTCCGCCATCCTGCTCAAAGCCCTGGCAGACCGCCTAGCAGAAGCACTCACCGAGCGCATGCACGAGCGCGTACGCAAGGAGTTTTGGAGCTATGACGCCAATGAACGCCTTGACAATGAATCGCTTATACGGGAAGAATACAAGGGAATACGCCCAGCGCCTGGCTATCCCGCTTGCCCCGAGCATACCGAAAAACGCACTTTATGGCAATTACTTGACCCGGAAAAAAATGCGGGCATCACCATCACGGAAAGCTACGCAATGTACCCCACGGCTGCGGTGAGTGGCTGGTATTTCAGCCACCCGGAATCCAAGTATTTTGGGTTGGGGCAGATTGGTAAGGATCAGGTGGAGGACTATGCGCGAAGGAAGGGGATGAGTAGGGGGGAGGCGGAGCGGTGGTTGGCACCGACGCTTAATTATGATGTGTAGGCTTTTGTCGAAATGCGCCAAAGCACTTCGGGGGTTGTTTTTTGATTGACGAGTGATGATTACATGATTTACGATTGACGAAGTTGATACGCGATTTGTGGTTGTTGATGATTTGCTCCTATCTTTCCCCCCAACAATCCAACGTCTATGAACCAAATATCCGACAAAGATTGGGCGAAACTCCGCCTTGCCTTTGAAAAAAAATCCCTTGTGCTGGTCATCGGCCCTTGGCTCAGCACCGTCATGAATGCCGAAGGTGTCGCGAACCCCATGCAGGAGACACTCGCACAATACCTTGCGGAGGAACTTGAAAGCGACCGAAAACCAGCTGCGGGCGCTGATCTTACCACCATCTCCGGGCTGCTGGTGCGCGACAAAGGCCGCGCTACGCTGGAAGTGGCCTTCGATAATTTCTTTCGCAAACCATTGCCCGTCAACGACTTGCAAGAGAAGCTGGCGCAATTGCCCTTCCGAATCATCGTGAACGCAAGCCGCGACAAACAGATATGTGCCGCGCTCAACCGTTTCAACGTCAAGTACCGCGAGGAGCTTTACCACTTCAAGCAGCCCCGCGATTTTGCGTACGCAGCTTCCGATGCCCGCACTTTCGTGTACCACCTTTTTGGGGCCATCGACAACAAAGACGACAAAACCGGACAGCTGCAGAACACCCTCGGCTCGCTTGTCATGACCGGCGCCGACCAGTTGGAATTTGTGAAACAAGTGGTGCAGACCGAACGAAAAATCCCCAATTCGCTGCTCGCGGAACTGAACGACACCAAAACCTATCTTTTCCTCGGCTTTAATTTCGACGACTGGTACCTGCGCCTGCTGCTCTATGGCCTGGGCCTGAGCGACAGCGCCGATGCCATGCCCAGCTGGGCGCTGAATGCCGGCCAAAGCGACCTGAACTACGCCACCACCGTGTTTTTCAGCTCGCGGTACAAACTCAATTTCCTGCCGCTCTCAGAAGCCGATTTCATTCAGGATCTTTACACCCGGTATACCACCGAACTGGCCCAGCGCGACGAACAAGCTGCAAACACGTCTTCCGACAAACCTGTAAAAGCTTTGATCATCAGCGATCCCGCCGACGAAGCGCTCCGCGCAGACTTCATCCGGGCACTCGCGCCGCTGCGCGCCCGATACAACCTTGAGCTCCACGAAACGCTTCCAGGCGACAACGAGGAAGCGGTATTGGCTGCTCAAATCGCGGACAGCCAATTCATTTTTCCGCTCATTTCGGTGAACTTCTTGTCAAACGACGCGCTCATCGAACTTTTTTACGACAAAATACAGCCCGCAGACAAGCCCGGAAAAACCATCGTTTCTCCGGTATTGGGCGGCATTTGTCAGTGGAAACCGCTTTTGCGCGGCCCGGTGCTGAATGCCGTGCTGCCCAATAACCTGGAGCCGGTGAGCAAGTGGAGTGATTCAGCGTCGGCGTGGACGGATGTTGCCCAGGAGATTGAGCGGAGGATAAGGACACATTTTTGAGTGATGAGAGATGAGTGATGAGTTATGAGTTATGAGTGATGAGTGATGAGTGATGAGTTATGAGTAAATCGTCGATCAAATAAAGTTAAAGGAATCTCCCCAATAAAGCAAAAAAACAAAATCAAAATGAACGAATACCGCTATCCGGGCCTCCAGCCTTTCGAAACCAAAGATGCCGCCTTGTTTTACGGCCGCGAACGGGAAGCCCGCGACCTCTACGCGCAGGTAACGGTGGAGAAAATGGTGGTTTTGTTCTCCAAATCGGGCATGGGCAAAAGCTCCCTGCTCAACGCCGGACTGACCCCGCTGCTCGAAAAGACAAGCCTCTTGCCCCTGCGCATACGCCTGAGCAACGAAGCCGTGGCGCTGGAAGAACAGTTCCTCCAGGAACTTGAAAAAGCAGAATGGAAGGCAAACGTGACACTCCCCCCCGCCCTGCGAAAGACGGGCGCTCCGTTGTGGGAACAAATAAAAGCCGCAACATTCACCAAAAACGGCGCGCCCGCCATCCCGTTTTTTGTGCTCGACCAATTCGAAGAAGTATTCACGCTCTACAGCCCCGCCCGGCGCGAACGCTTCTTGAAAGAACTCGCCGACCTCACCAACGGCAACCCGCCGGAAGCCTACCTCACACAACTGCGCGCGCGCATCGGCGCAGGCGAGCGGCTCGACGTGCCGGCCCTCGAATCCTCCCCGCGCTGCAAGTTCATTTTTTCCATTCGCTCCGACCTGCTGCACCTGCTCAACGGAATAAGCCCGCTGATCCCCGACATCATGCGCAGCCGCTTCGAGCTGCTGCCGCTGGACCAGGAACAAGCCGAAGAAGCCGTGACCCTGCCCGCCATGCTGCGCGACCCGGAGCGGAGTTTTGTGAGCCAGCCCTTCCGCTACGACGATGCCGCGCTGGCCAGCATCCTCGAATACCTGACCAAAGACGGTGCCGAAGCCGTGGAATCTTTCCAGTTGCAGATACTCTGCCGCGCCATCGAGTTGCGGGCGATTGAAAAGAACGCCCGCAGCGTAACCCCGGCTTTGTTTGGCGGCATCGCGGGCCTTGGGCATATTATCCGCGATTTCTACATGGCGAAAATAGGCGAGCTGGCCGCCGATGCCCAGCTTCCCGCCCGCCAACTGCTCGAAGAACAACTCATCACCGACAACGGCCGGCGGCGCAGCGTGGCCGAAGACGAACTGACTGCTTCCCGTGCCCTGCTCGACCAATTGGTGGAAATGCGCCTGCTGCGCAAAGAGCCGCGGCTCGGCACTTTTTACTATGAAATAAGCCACGACACGCTGGTGGGGCCGATTTTGGAGAAGTATAAGGAGCGGCGGATGGAGGAGGAGAGCCGGGCGGAGGTAGCGCGGCTGGAAGCGGAGCGGTTGGAGAATCAACGCCAAGCCGCGGAAGCAGAGGCCCGCATAGCCTTGCAAAAAGCAGATGCAGACAGACGCAGACGCCGAGCTTTGATCACGGCGCTCATCGCTGGCGCACTGGTGCTTGTTGCGGTAGTTACCACGGTGCTGGCAATCCAAAAATCGAGTGCGGCGGAAATTGCTGAAGAAAAAGCCAGAAATGCAGAAGAAAAAGCTGGAATTGCTATTGCAGAAGCTGACCGCCAAACAGAAGCGGCAATCGAGAGCGATTCAAAGGCGAAACTTGAAACAGAAAAGGCTGAATCCGCCACCAACCGCGCCCTTGAAGCCCAAAAAGACGCGGATGAAAAAACCAAAATCGCTACCGCAGCGCAAGCAGATGCGCTTCGCGCAGAGAAAAAAGCAACGGATGCCACCAAGCAATCCGGCATTGATTCTGAAAATGCACGAGCAGCTAAAGCGGAGGCCGTGCTGAAAAAAGATGAGGCCGACGCAGCAACCAAAATAGCCGACGCAGCTACACAAAAAGCTAAAATCCTCACGGTACAAGTGGCCTCCAACCTGCTTGAGCAATCCCGTGGCGACATGCTAAGGCTCAAATACGACGCTGCTTTTGCCAAATTGAAAAACGCCGAAACGCTCGGTGCCATCAAGGACAGCGTGGCTTTCGGGCTCATGGAAATTGCGTTTTTTCAGCATTATTCAGGAAATACTGATACCATGACCGAAGCTTTAAGCCTGGCAGCAGGATTGCTGGGGAAAGATTTGTCCTCCATTGGATCGATGAAAACCACCAGTGGTTTCGAAGCGGCTTTGCGTATGTTGGATAAAAAGACAGATTCTGTTTTAAATTCCCGCTACTTCCCCACCATGCTGCCCATTCGCGGTGGCACGGATACCTTGGGTGGCATTATTGATAGGAATGATGATTCAATTCCACCTTATATTGTCACGATTTCCTCTTTTAAAATGGCCAAAACTGAAACCACTTGGTGGCAGTACAACCTTTTCTGCGCAGCAACGAAGCACGAAAAACCAGAAAAACCAGGTTGGGGCGCGGAAGGCGATAATCCTGTTATCAATGTAAGTTGGTACGATGCCGTGGACTATGCCAATTGGCTCAGCGATCATTTTGGTTTAAAAACAGCAATTTCAGAAGATTCATTAAACCTCCGCGCTACAGGATACCGCTTGCCCACCGAAGCCGAGTGGGAATATGCTGCCCGAGCAGGAAAAAACTACAATTATGCCGGCAGCGATTTGGTGGATTTGGTGGGCTGGTATGGCGACAACTCAGGTAGCCGCACCCGGACCGTAGCAACCAAAAACGCGAATGCTTTCGGTCTTTTTGATATGAGCGGCAATGTTTGGGAATGGTGCTGGGATTGGGATGCTAGTTATGATAACAAGCAGCGCATTAATCCAATTGGGCCGGATAAGGGCGGCAGCCGTGTGAATCGCGGCGGCGGTTGGCTCCACGACGCGCGGGATTGCCGCGCCGCCTATCGCGACTACGACTCGCCGGAGTTTCGGCTCAGCATCATCGGCTTCCGCCTCTGTCTCTCTTCCCAGTGAGGTGGTCTGTCTATTTGGCATTCCTGTGAGCAAAAAGGGGTGCGAAGCGCTGCAACGAAGCGAAGCAAGGAGGGGGAGGGACGACCCGACTGCGAAGCGCAGTAGCAGTGCGGAGCAATGTCGTGCGGGGAAAGCGACTGGGGCGAAGCCCCAAAAAATTTTTAAAAAAATGAGCTAAATCATGCAAATCAAAGTATTCAACATTCAGATCCCGGGCGGGGAAGCCATGAACGATGAAATGAATGTGTTTCTGCGTTCTAAAAAAATCATCGAAGTGGAAAATCACATCGTTCAGGAAGCACATGGTTCATTTTGGTGTTTTTGCATCAAATACACCGAAAGGGCGACAACCGTGTGAATCGCGGCGGCAGTTGGAACAACGACGCGCAGAATTGCCGCGCCGCCAATCGCAACAACAACTCGCCGGAGAATCGGAACAACAACATCGGCTTCCGCCTCTGTCTCTCTTCCCAGCTCACAGGAATGCCGGATAGCAGCCACTGAACAGGTGATTGTCCCGTCTGTCCCGACCTGTCGGGGGAGCAAAGATGCGGCTTCGGCCGGGGTATGGCAGCAGCGTTGGTAACGCGGTATTGTGAAGACGATGCTGCCAATATACTCACTTCCCAGTCAATCCTTGAAACAACCAATTCGCCAGTGCCTGCCGATTGCTTTTTATCACCAATCGCTGCTGGTCCCAGTCATTCTGAATGTTTGCCAATTCGATGTAGACGGCCTTTACCGTGGTCGTTTCCTTGAGTGTCAGCAAATTGCGTGATGTAACAGAGCCATCGTAGCCGCGTTCGCCGCGTAGGCGCTGGTACTTGTCCAGGAAGGTTTGGTGCAGTTTTTGGGCCTGTGCTTTGCTGGGTTCGCTGCCGGGCCGGTAGTAAAAAAATACATCCGTCTTGGTGTCGTGGCTGCGGGAGTCAACGTGGATTTCAACCACTGTTTGGTCGGTAACGCCGGCGCGGAGATGCTTTTTTGTCATTTCATTGATAAAGTCGGTGCGCTGCAGCAGCCGCTCTCTTTGGTTGTAGGGAATTATAAGGTCGCCATATACCACTTCATCTTTGTCGCATTTTAGATAGGTCTCGTCACGGATACCGTCGTTGGGGTCGCGCACCACCATATAAACTGTGGCACCGTGACTCAGCAAAAGCCGCAGCAAGCGCAGCGTGACATCGTACGCATACTCATCTTCACACAGGGTGTTGCCCGCCCGTTTGCCTTGTGCGCCCACATCCGGGCCACCGTGCCCACTGATTAAGTAAAAAACCTTGTCTTTCAACCGCCGGTCGATCAGGGGCGTTTTTTGGTAGGTTCTGCCAAAAATTGGGTAGACATGGCTTCCTTTTGTCAACGCGTCCTCGCCGTGCAGGCCCATAATTGCCGCAGAAGGTTTGCCCGAATCGGTTTTTGACACAACCTTTGCCGCTTCCTCCGGACAGTTTAATTCGTGCAATGGCACCCAAAGTTGTCTGTTTTCAATAAAGCTTTCTGGGCGCAGTCCTTCTTTTTGAGCATTTTTGTTGTAGGCATCGATGCGCACCGCCGTTTTCCAGTCGGTGATGCCGATGGTACTGCGGATACTTTTTCCGTTGTAGGCAGCTACACAAATTGGGAGTTTGTAAATACCTTCGGCCTTTAACTTGGATCGCTCTTTTACGTTGTTGAGCTTGCAAAATTCACTGACATTGCAATCAAAAGCCGCCAAGCCATAGCGGGAAAGAAAGTCCTCCACTTTATCGCCAGGGTGCGCCACCGCCGTCAGGTAGTTTTCTTGCCAGTCTAATTTTTGGCCGATCCCCGGCCGAATAAAGGCAACTAGTAAAACAAGGGTAATCAGTGTATTAGGGGAGTTTGTCATAGTCCTTCAAAAATGTACTTGGGGCAAAATTGGGGAAAGTTCAACGAATTTATGGAAAAATAGCCAATCACTTGTAATCGTAAATAATTGACATGAAAGCACAAATCCTTCAATCTAACGCAAAATATGGCGCAAAAGTAGCTGCATTGCTCCTTCATTTATCAAAAATTCCAGCAGAAGCCCTCAACCGGCAACCAGCCAAAGGAGGCTGGTCGGCAGCCCAAACGGCCTGGCACCTCATTAAGGTGGAAGAACTTTCTTTGGAATATGTTCAAAAGAAACTGGGCTTTGGGGGATCATTTGAAAAAGTGGGGCCAGGCGTGTATTGGCGCAGCTTTTTGCTTAAAGCAGCTTTGTGGTTGCCCATAAAATTCAAAGCGCCCGTCACGAGCGGCGACAACCTGCAAAGCCAAAGCACCTTCGCTGAAATCAACGCGCACTGGAATAAAACCAGGGAAGCCTGGACGGATTTTTTGGCGCAAATGCCGGAAGTATTGGAAGACAAGGCGGTGTACAAACACCCGAGCGCGGGAAGGCTGGGCTGGATTCAGATGCTTGCGTTTTTTGAGGAGCATTTTGACCGGCATTGGTGGCAGATAGAAAGGGCGTTACTCCCCCTTCCCCCCCAACAACGCAATTGACGCATCTACCACCCCTTTCAACCTTGGCAAATCAGCCCCTACAATCCGCAGATCCTTTTCATACACTTCCAGGCTGGTGCCGTGCATTTCAAAAACCTGCGCGATGTATACCTGTATCAAGCTGTCTTTCGGGTAACCCGCCAAACCTATTGTTGCTGCCTCAGCAATGTTCAGGTCGGCCATGATGCGCGCCAGCTTTTCGTCGGAAAGCGTGGGCTTTTCTGCATTGTCGGTACAAGCCAGAAAAAAGCTTAGGGAAAGGCAGCAAATCAGGTATTTCATTACAGTACTTCTTTTGGAAAATAACAGGCGATCACTTTTGAATTTGTCTCGGAAAACGAACCCCAGCTTTCAGCGCTGGAAGTGATTTTTACCACGCCACAGGTGGGCAAATTGTCGATGTAATCTTTTGTGAATACATTGGCCACATCCGTAAAGGTGGGGTTGTGGCCAAAAATCATCACCGTGCTGGAATCGTTGGGCAATTTGCTGATAATGTGCTGGATTTGCATCGGATGAGCTTCATAAATATTCGGCTCCCGCTGCACATCATCGGCACTTAAACCAAACGCCTCAGCAAAGAAAATCGCTGTGGTCAAAGCTCTTTTTGCCGGGCTGCTGACGAGCAAATCGGGTTTAACGCCTTGTTTTACCAGCAACTGTGCCATGCGGGGCGCGTCGTTCAAGCCGCGTTCATTGAGGGAGCGATCGAAATCGCGGAGGCCGGGTTGTTCCCAGCTGGATTTTGCGTGTCGTACTAAAAAGAGGGTTCTCATGTCACAAAGGTAATGGTTCGTATTGCCTGTTAGTGCTTCATCCGGGTATTTCGCGGCGAAATTCGCAATAATCTGAAACACCGTAGTACATTTGATGTTTTGCTAACGTAAAGCTATTTCCATTTTGCACTACACAAGTCATCCATGAAATACTGGCTCAAAGATTTCGAACACAACATCAGTCCCGCTACCTGGGAAGCTGCAGACCAGTTGAGTCTGTCGGGCAGCGTCCGAAATTTGCGGGAAATTGAAACGCATTTTTGGGTCGCCCGCGTGGATGTGGAAGACGGTTCTTTTGAAACAGAAGTGATGATTACGCCCCACAAAATCAAAGCGTTCTCCTGCGAATGTTTTACGCCAGGCCGCCAGTTGATGTGTGTGCACATTGCTGCTTCTTTGTTGAAAATCAGGCAGTATCTCGACAAACGCGCGGAAGAACGCCGGCTAAAAGCGGAAGCTGCGCAGTCCAACGAACTGAGCAGGATTACCGTTCAAACCGTGTTGGAGAATGCCACAACAGCAGAACTGGACTTGTTTGTGCGGGATTATGCCCGCCGTGACCGCGATTTTGCGCTGGCCTTAAAAACCTGGTTTGCCGGCTCCATCACCGAATCGGAAAACCCGTATGCCCTGGTACTGGAATCGGTGTTCCCCAAAACCGTGAACGCGAAGGGCGCTTATCGCGACCCTGATTTTCGCCGCATCCGCAAAGCCCTGGATGGCCTGGAGGTGCAATTAAATATGGCGGCTGACGACGGCAATTTTCGCGGCATATTCCAGATTTCGGCGGCAATATTGATGAAAACCCTGCCCGCTTTGGAGCGCTTGGAAGGCAACCGCCGGGAAGCATTGCTGCATTTTTGCCAGCTTTCCCTGGGAAAAATAACGGAAATCTCCGAGCGCCACCTCTCCATAGAATTACGGGAATCCGCCTGGCAACTGGTTTTTGACATGGGTACAACAGGATTGTTCCCGGCCGAATTGCAGCGTGTGGCGATAGCGTTTTTGAGCGAATCTGCCAAAGACAGTGAAAAAAACGAATTGATACGCAACTTGTTTGATACAACCCCGCATCCAGCCCCTTCCTTTGTGTTGGAATTGTTCTTAGCCACGCTGGCTGTGCGTAAAATACCGGAAGCTGTGCCAAAAGTCCTGGAAGATTTTGTGGAAACGCCCGACGTGATTCGAGCGGCAATACTTCAACTGTACTACCTTAAGCATTGGGATGCAGTGTTGCAGGCAGGTTCGTTCTTTTTAGCCAGGCAAATATTCATTCCCAAGCACCAGCGCGAAGTGGAAGACATACTGCTTTTTGTCGCGGAACAAAAAGGTGATCAAAAACTTCAAATTGAGCTGCTGCGCCAGCGTTTCATGAAATCGGGCAATTTTGAGGCTTTCCGAAAACTGAAAGAAGCCTCCGATAAAAAGTGGCCCAAGGTGCGGGAAAAGCTGGTACAGGATCTCGCCTTGCGCGGAGAAATGAACTTCCTGGCAGCGGCCCTTGCGGCGGACGGACAACTGGAGGAGCTAGCGCAATTGCTTGAAAAAGAAGGTACTATGGTGATGTTGCAGCGGTATGAATCCTACTTTTTTATAGACAAAAAGGCTTTCCTGCGCGAGCGTTACGTGACCTTGTTATCCACTTACCTGGACGTCCATTTTGGCGCACCTGCCGCAAAGCATGTGCGGCAGCAGTTGGCGGAGCTGAGCCAAAAAGGGCAACCAGAATTGATGCTCAAAATCGCCAAAGATATTTTGGGAAAGTATTCAGACAGGCCCTCCCTGCCGGAGGAATTGGCAGAATTGTTGCCGAAAGCCAAACGTAAATACTTATTTGCCTAGTGCGGCACCAACCATGAAAATAGAACTTTGGGCCATCGGAAAAACCAACGAGAAATACCTGGAAGCGGGCATTGCCATTTTTGAAAAAAGGCTGCGGAACTATCTGCCTTTTACCCTCGTTATTTTCCCGGATGTAAAAACAAAATTTGCCGACCCGACGCTGCTCAAAGCCGAAGAAGGGAAGGCACTGCTCGCCAAACTTTCACCCGACGACTACCTGGTATTGTTGGATGAAAACGGGCTGGAATTCACCTCAACCGGACTGGCAACATGGCTGGAACGCAGATTATCGGGCCCGGGCAGAAAAATGGTATTCCTCATTGGTGGTGCATTCGGTTTTTCGCCCGATGTTTACGCCCGCGCCGATGAAAAGCTCGCATTGTCCAAACTGACATTCAGCCATCAAATGGTGCGCCTTTTTTTCCTGGAGCAACTGTACCGGGCAATGACGATTTTGAAAAATGAACCGTATCATAACGGTTGACGGTTGACGGGGTGCGTTGTGCTTGGTTTGTCTGGGTTGCCGTAATCGGAATAGCACTGTTTTATTTTTCTTGAAATGGATTGGCCAAGTCCCCGTCGAGCGAATGTGAACGAACAACTATCAACGAACAACGATTTCAGCGAACGAACAACCATCAGCACAACTACCTTGAAACTGAGCGGCCAAACGTCAATTGAGTGAATGTGAACGAACAACTATCAACGAGCAACTAACAACGAAAAATGATTACATATTTAATTATCGCCTTCACCACCCTCATTTCTTTCCTTGGGTTCAACAACCAGCATTTGTTTGTGAAGTTGAAACACTGGCCTTATGAAGAGAAGCGGAAAGGCGAGCACTACCGCTGGCTTACGGGCGGGCTGTTGCATGCCAATTGGATGCACCTGATATTCAACATGGTTACCCTTTATTTCTTTGGGCCGTATGTGGAGGACTGGTTTATGGAAAGGTTTGCGGATTTGGGGGTGATGTTGTATTTGTTGTTTTACCTGGCGGCCATCGTGGCGGCTTCGTCGGCCACCTATTTCAAGTACCGCGATTCGCCAGGTTTTGCCAGCATAGGCGCTTCGGGTGCAGTGGCCGCGGTGTTGTTCGCCTCCATTTTGATCAACCCGATGAGCCAGATCATGTTCATTTTCCTGCCCATTCCCATCAGGGCATTTATTTTCGGCATTCTGTATTTGTGGTACAGTGCCTACGAAGCCAAGCAAGGGCGGGACAATATTGACCATACAGCCCACTATTACGGCGCTTTGTTCGGTTTTTTCTGCCCAATTTTCCTCGCACCGAGCTTGCTTACCGACTTTATGGATCAGATAACTGCCTGGGTTCAGAGTTTTTAATGGATAAATGCGCTTAGGGTTGTAAGTTTGCGCCCGCTTTTGGCCCTGTAGTTCAACGGATAGAATAGAGGTTTCCTAAACCTTCGATATGGGTTCGATTCCCGTCGGGGCTACATACTAAATTTATCAAACCCTTGTAGGTCAATGACTTGCAAGGGTTTTTTCATTGTCCATACTTCCCACAAATCACACACCCCTCCACCTTATGCCCCCTTGCCGGACAATACTGCCGCCCAAAAAAAATGATCTGCAAATGCAGCTTATTCCAGGTCTCTTTTGGGAAAAGGGCTTTCAAATCGTGCTCCGTCTGCTCCACGTTTTTTCCATTGCTTAATCTCCAGCGTGTCGCCAGTCGGTGTATGTGCGTGTCCACCGGGAAGGCAGGATGGCCGAAAGCCTGGGACATCACCACCGAGGCTGTTTTGTGTCCCACACCGGGCAGTGCTTCCAGCGCCTCGAAACTTTCGGGCACTGCTCCGCCGTGTTTTTCGATGATTATTTTGGATAAACCGCTGATAGCCTTTGACTTGGCGGGTGATAAGCCACAGGGCTTGATAATTTCCCGAATCTCTTCGACGGGGACTTGAGCCATGTCGTAGGGGTTGTCGGCGCGGGCAAAAAGGCTTGGGGTTATTTGGTTGACGCGCGCGTCGGTGCATTGGGCGGAAAGCAGCACGGCGACCAACAGGGTGTAGGCATCTTGGTGTTGCAGTGGGATGGGGGTCTGGGGGTATAAATCATTGAGGATGGTCTGGATGTCGGCGGCTTTCGCTTTTTGTTTGGGGGTGTGGCGGAAGCTGTTTTGTTTTGTTGTCATGGTTATTTTTTTCATCACCACAGAGGACACAGTGTTACACAGAGGTTTTCACAGAGGAAAAATTTGCGGCTCCGCCGCACCTTATTTATTTTTATCTTTTTTCCTCTGTGAAAACCTCTGTGTGACGCTGTGTCCTCTGTGGTGATTTTTACATCATCGCCTTCGTATACCGATCCCCCACCTTTTTCCAATCAACGACATTGTAAAACGCGGTGATATAGTCTGGCCGCTTGTTCTGATATTTTAGGTAATAGGCGTGTTCCCATACATCCAAGCCAATAATCGGCGTGCCGACTTGCTTTGAAATCATGGGCATCAGCGGATTGTCCTGGTTGGGTGTCGACATGATGAACAGCTTTTTGTCCTTTCCAACACAGAGCCATGCCCAGCCGGAACCAAATACGCTTTTGGCTGCCGCGGTGAACTGCTCTTTGAATTTGTCCTGAGAACCGAATGCAGCATCGATTGCGGTGGCCAGGGCACCGGATGGAGCGCCGCCGCTGCCGGGAGCGATGGTTTGCCAGAAAAATGCGTGGTTCCAGTGACCACCAGCGTTGTTCCTGATCTTTTTATCGGCATCCGAAGGGCTGATGCGGGCGAGGATGTCTTCCAGTTCGTAGTCAACATATACGGTGTCCTTTACGGCATCATTGAGGTTGGTAACGTACCCATTGTGGTGCTTGTCGTGGTGGATCTCCATCGTCATTTTGTCGATGTTTGGCTCCAAGGCATCAAACGAGTACCCAAGGGCAGGCAGGGTGAATGGCCCAGAGCGTCGAATTTTCGGCTCAGGGATTACGGGCATAGGTGCTGGTTTGTCGCCTTTTGCGGCAGTTTTGCAGGCTTCTAAAAAGGAGCTGGTTGCAGCGGCGATTCCGAGGAAGAGGCCGGTTTTGAGAAATGTTCGTTTTTCCATGTTAGGTGAAATTAGATGAGACTGGATTCTAGATGCTGGATGCTGGATTTTTGATACTAGATAGCGATGTTGCTAGTTTGTTATACACTTCAATCAGCGGAATGTTTAACAAAGCATTGCTTCATTTGTGTGTAAATTTAGCTAAAATCGACGGAATTTCAATGGAAATTCGTGTAATTTTTTTATAATGAATAAAATCTGTTGCCCATTGCAAGGACAGAATCGGGTAGAGGAGCATCAAAAGGTGTGGATTGCCCCGAAAGCCCTACTTTTGCCATATTATGCGCTTGACGCATTCAATTATTTGCTACAACCGAAATGAACCAGGAAAAAAATAAAGAACCCATTCCGATGGAGGATGTGGATGCGTTACTGCCAGATATTGAAAGTGATGAGGCGCTGGGCAGCGACGAGTATTTTGAGCGGTATGATATTATTGCAGACAACAAGCAATCACTCATTCGACTCGATAAATTTTTGATGGACCGCTTGTCCAACCGCTCCCGAAACAAGGTACAGAACGCTATTCGAGCTGGATCGGTGCGGGTCGATGATCAGGAGGTAAAGCCTAACTACAGGGTGAAACCAGGCAATACCATCACGATTGTGCTGCCCAAGTCGGTGGAAGGAGGCGATGAAATACTTTGCCAGGACATCCCCCTAAATATTGTGTATGAAGATGAAGATGTATTGGTTATCAACAAACCGTTTGGCATTGCAGTACATCCAGGCGTGGGTATCCCCAATGGAACCTTAGTGAATGCTGTTGCCTGGCACCTGCGGGAACAGGCGAAAAAGCTACCGATCAAGGAAGGAAACAGCCCTGATCGCGCGGGCATTGTGCACCGTATTGACAAGGATACCACAGGCCTAATGGTGGTGGCAAAGAACGATTATGCCATGACGTACCTGGCCAATCAGTTTTTCCACCATACCATTGAGCGCAGGTATCAAGCCATTGTGTGGGGCGATATGGAGGGTGACGCGGGGGAGGTCCGAGGGCATATTGGGCGAAACCCGAACGACCGGAAGCTTTTTATGGTTTTCCCGGAAGGAGAGGAAGGTAAATGGGCCGTGACCCATTGGCGGGTGCTGGAACGCTTTTATTATTGCACCCTGGTGGAATGTCAACTGGAAACTGGGCGCACCCACCAGATTCGCGTGCACATGAAATCCATGGGACATACTTTGCTGGGCGATCCACGGTATGGCGGCAACCAAATATTAAAAGGAACGCTGTTTTCCAAGTACAAGCAATTTGTGGAAAACTGCTTGAAAATATTACCCCGACAAGCATTACACGCGAAAGTATTGGGTTTCAAACACCCGCGCACCGGCGAGTTCATGCGCTTCGAATCAGATTTGCCAGAAGACATGACAACGGTGCTGGATAAGTGGCGGACGTATGTGAATGCGCGAAGAGATGTTATAAGTGATGAGTTATGAGTTATGAGTGATGAGTTATGAGTTTGCGTTGCTCTTGGGCATTCCATTAGAATGGAAATAATACCCTTAAAAAACTGAATAATTCTTGCTTCAAATTAATTGAAAAAATTAATTTTTTGCCTTTTGCCTTTTGCCTTTTTAAAATTCAAGTTCATGCAAAAATCCCATCCTGTTGAAAAAAGTGCGTTCATGGAATACCTGCTTCCGCAGAAGCGGGCGGCATTTATCGTGAACCCAAAGGCAGGTACCAATTTGCAAAAGAATATCCGGGAGGCGATTGACAATCATTTGAACCACAATCGTTTTGTGTACGGGATATTTGAAACAGAATATGCTGGTCATGGCATTGAATTGGCGCGGAAAGCTATTGCAGAGGGGTATGAGATGGTTGTTGTCGTTGGTGGGGATGGCTCTGTGAATGAAATCGCGCCGGCACTCATCGGTTCTGATGCTGCGCTGGGCATTATACCGGCTGGCTCCGGTAATGGTTTGGCCATGCACTTGGGCTACGGGCGGCAAGTGGCGAATGCGGTAAAAAAATTGAATACAGCAATCGTGCAGAGAATTGATGTCGGGCTGTTGAATGGTCGCCCGTTTTTCAATGTGGCGGGCATCGGGTTCGATGGACTGGTTTCTAACTTGATGAAAGGCAGCAGTTCACGCGGTTTTATCGCTTATTTCTTAAAGTCGGTAGAAGCGGGCCTCACTTATACGCCGTATGAATGCCGCATCGAATTAGACGATCGGGCGTTTACCGAAAAGTGTTTTGCCATAGCGGTTGCCAATGGGCCGATGTACGGCTACAACGTCCAAATTGCTCCCGATGCCCAGCTCGACGATGGCTTTTTTGAAGTAGTCATCCTCAAGGATGCACCCAGGTGGCAGTATTTTGCGGCGGTTCCTTCTACCCTCAACGGGAGAATTTACGAAGCCGAATTTGTAGAACATTTCACCACCAGCAAAGTGGTCATTCATGCCGATAAACCTTTGCATGTGCACGTTGACGGAGAAGGTTTGCTGCTCCAGGAAACCTTGACGTTTGAAATTAAACCCAAGGCGCTAAACATATTGGTGCCGGTTAAAAACACCTTAAAAGCGATATAACACGTAATTGCCTGTGACAAACGGCCCAAGCGTATAGGAGAATGTATATTGAGAAAACAAGGAACTAACTGATGCTTTTCAGTGAAATAATGGAAAACCTCGGCACAGCCGCCTTTGCCATTTCCGGCGCGCTGGCCGCACTCAACAAGCGCCTGGACGTGTTTGGAGTATTGGTGCTGGCTTTCGCCACGGCCATCGGCGGCGGTACCATTCGCGATATCATGATTGGTACCACGCCTGTAGCCTGGATGCAGGATCGTCAGGCCATAACCGTAATTGTTTCAGCCTATTTTAGTACACTTATTTTCCGAAAATATTTGCTGCGGCTGCCGCGTACGCTTGCCATTTTTGATGCCTTCGGACTGGGTTTCGCCACGGTGGTAGGGTTGCAACGCGGCTTGGAAGTGGGGCTTGGGCCATTTGTCTGCGTCGCCTTGGGCATGGTAACGGGCTGTTTTGGTGGCGTGATCCGCGATGTGCTGCTCAATGAAATTCCGTTGGTGTTCCGAAAAGACATCTATGCCTCGGCTTCCCTGGGAGGAGGCGCGTTCTATTTTGCGTTTTCGGCATGGGATATGGTGGCTCCGCTGGCTGCAACGCTGTCTGTGGCAGTGGTAGTTGGCCTAAGGCTGGCGGCGATGCATTGGAAATGGGATTTACCGAGTTTAAGCAACGGTAAATAATTTCAAACTTTTCTGGTTTCGGTTTCAAACACCACACGGAACTCATCCTCATTCACAATGTTTATTTTGGGAAACTCAAGTGTTTTGAGGTGATTGAAATGACGATCATTTGTAACCAGATAGCTTGCCCCTACTGCAATGGCGCAATCCACAAACTTCTCGTCATCTTCGTCTTGAGGGATAAGCTGCCAGAAATAATACTTATTGACATGTATGATATTTGGTAGGATGTCAATGGCAGATGAGAACAGATTTGAAGTTTCAGGGTCATAATAGTCTGCAAAAACTTCGAAATATTCGGCTAGAATATCAGTGGTTACGCACAGTGTGACTGTTTGCTGTTCCAGCGCTTGACGAATCCAATAATTTTTTGAGTGTTTGAAAATAGCGCTCAAAAGGACATTGGTATCGATGACTACTTTCATAGCTTACTTGAAGAAGCCTTTGTCAACAAGGTTTTCTGTTTGCTTTGATAAGGGGTTCGCCTATGTTCTCCAGAAGTCTGGTTGACTTGCTTAACGGTCAATCCTTTTTCATTTACAACCAAATCCACATGTTCATCTAGCAGCTTAAACCTAAAGGCTATCAGAATTCGGCGCAGTTCTTCCGTCTGCTCATCCGTCAAACCTTGAGAAAAGAGCTTTAGTATTTCAACCTGGGCCGAATTAAATGGTGTTTGAAGTGTTGCTTCCATCATTACATCTTTAGGTTTCAAATATACCAGTCTTTCGCTTTTTCTGAAAAAAACGATGATGCAGTGAAAAAGAGTGCTTTGCCTTAACCCTTTTTCTCCCGCACATAAATCTCCTGATCTTTATACTTCGAAGGACATTTCAGGAGCATCTCCGAAGCAGCAAAGGTTTCTCCCTTCATTTCGCCCGTCAACACGATGGATTCTGAGCGTTCAAAATCTTGGGGCTTGGAGTGGTGCAATTCCACTTTGCGCACTTCCCCGGCCTCGTCCCGAAGCCAAAAAGTAAGAAAATCAGCATTCTTTTCAGGATCGTAATCCACCGGGCGGTCTTTAACCAATTGGCCAACCAGCTTTACCCGGTCGCCGCTTTGGGAAGCCTGCGCGAAATTTGCATAGGTAGTGACATCTTTACTCGCGGAAATCAAAAAACCAATGGAGACCGCAATGATGGCAATGGCAAGGATATGTACTTTTTTCATGGCAATAAATTCAAGTAGTTTAGCAAATCAAAAACGTTCGGGTGGCACCTTATGTTTTCTCCAAAACGCTTATGGTGCAAAATTACGCCTAAATAATATAAAAAACGCCAGCCAAAGCCAGCGTTCTGTTGTTTTTTTCTTCCACCATCCTTCGCCTAGGCACCGGCGGGCAAACCGTCCACCGTCCACCGTCTACCGTCCACCGTCTACCGTCCACCGTCCACCGTCAATCCGGTTTCTTCCCGCCCTTCAAAAATCCCTGCACCGATTTCAGCGTATCCCATTGGTCATTTGCTGCCAGGTTTGCTTGAGAGGGCCAGGTGCCAGGATCGTGCATGGCCAATTGAGGGCCGGCTGTGGCTAGAATTTCTTTCAGGCGTTCTACTTCAGTATCAGCCAGTTGTTTGTAATTGGAAATATCGTATTGGTTGAGAAGCATTTGAATTTTTGGGCCAATGCCTTCAATAACCGTCAAGTCGTCGGTAGCATTTGCAGCGGCTGCAGCAATTTTTGCATCGGATTTGTCGCTATCTCCTTTTTTGGATGTTGCCTTTTTCTTCTCTGCGGGAGGCTCTACAATGGCTATGGGCTCAATAACCATAGGTGCAGGCGTGTTTTCCGCCAAGGCAAAAACCGGCGCTTCGGCAAGCTCAGCGACCGGCTCCGTGATTGGCTCATCGACCGGCTCTGCGACCGGCTCAAAAACAGGTGTATTGGTGGGCACTTCGGTTGCCGCATAGACCGGTGCATCTACAGGTACCACTATTAACTCGTTAACATTAACGACAATTTCCATCGGTATATCGTCGGCAATAGGTGTCTCCGGATTTAAAGTAAGTCCTAGTTCGGTATCCAGCTGACGGTTCTCTGCCAGCGTAGTCGCCAAATGTGTTTCAAGCGAATTTAATTTATCGCGTAATTGGTTGTTTTCGCTGTTGAGCAGGATGGATTCAGAACCTAAGTTGTTGCTCTCGTTTTCTACCGTAGACAACCGGGTTTTGAGGGCTGCCATTTCAGCGCGCAGGGCATCTGTGGTGACGTTCAGACTTTGTGTCTCCAGCGTCATCCGATCAATTTGCTGCTTGTATTTGGCCCATATTGCCCAACCAAGCCATAGGCCAATTAAAAAAGCCCCGAGCAGCATGATCAGAATTTCAAAAGTGTGCTGGCTGAAAGTTCCAGTACCGGGTGCGAGGGTTACATTTTGCTCAAACATGTTATTTCGTTGTTCGTTGTTCGTTGCTAGTTGTTCGTTGCTAGTTGTTCGTTGTTCGTCTGGGTAAGCTTGATAGCAGTTGATAGCTTAGGCAGAAATGGCATGTATATTTATTTTTTGCTTTTTCACCTAATTGCCTTTTGCTTTCTTGCCTACTTGCTTTTTTGCCTTTTGCCTACTTGCAAACTTGCTCATTTTCCCACCCTTATCTCAGCCCTCCGGTTCAAATAGCGTCCATAAGGGTTGTCGTTGGTCGCCACAGGTTTTTTTTCGCCATAAGACTTGCAAATGATTTGGGTTTTCGACACCCCTTTTTTTACGAGGATGTCGCGCAAGCCATGCGCGCGCTGGGTGCCGTAATAGTAATTTACCTTTGTATCGCCGACAAAATCGGTATGCCCTGTGATGGACACTTTCTCTCCCGAGGCAATCAGTTGTTGGGCTAAATTGCTGAGATAACTGTCAATAATGGTATTGTCTTCCTTACGCGTAGATTGGTATGGGAAGTGGATCAGCATGCGGTCTTCCACCGTTTCCATTTGCACATTGTCCATATCGTCTGGCGTAACAGGCTTTAATGGAGTGGCATTTGTAATCGGCTGAATCTCGGGGTTGCTGTTTACCACTGCGGGCGGTTGCACCGGCGTTTGAATGACGTCTTCGATCGCAGGACGATCTTCGCAGGCACCTTTGATGCCGCATACATACCAGCGGGCGCATACAAAACACCAGAGTGAAAAGGCGGCCAGGATTATGGGTTTTGAGTTCATAAACAGAAAAATTGAACTATTTCAAATTTGAATGAAAGTCAAACACAGTTTGTTTTCGACTGCAATGTTCGGTACTGATTGTCAGCTTTTTATAAAAAAATCAAAAAAAAGCGTCAATTGTACTGTAAATATGCATAATATCTTTGAAAAGCTTGCTAAAATGCGGAATTTCGCCACTGAAAATTAAAAACAACTACCTTCCGTGCCATCAATTGTAAAAATTTCATCGGCTGATATTCGTCAAACAGACAACAGCACCATCCTCCAAAATATCAGCCTCGAAATTGGGGAAGGAGAATTTACCTACCTCATCGGAAAGACTGGTAGCGGAAAGTCCAGCTTGTTGAAAACCATATACGCCGCACTGCCTTTGGGATCAGGAAGCGGCGAGGTGGCGGGCTTCAACCTCAAAGAAATAAACCGCAATAACGTGCACTTACTGCGGCGTAAGCTCGGCATCGTTTTCCAGGATTTCAACCTGCTGACCGACAGGAACGTAGAACAGAACCTTATGTTCGTGCTGCGGGCGACAGGTTGGGACAATGAGGCGGAAATTAGTACCCGTGTTACCGAGGTGTTGGCAGAAGTCGGGCTGTCGGGCAAACGCAATTCCATGCCCTTCGAACTTTCGGGCGGCGAACAACAACGGGTGGTCATCTCCCGCGCGCTTTTAAACAAACCGCCGCTCATCCTCGCCGACGAGCCCACGGGGAACCTCGACCCCGAAACCAGCGACGACGTGCTCACCCTCTTGCGCAACCTCGCCAAACAACACAACACAGCCGTACTCTGTGCCACCCATGATTACAGAATCCTGCAAAACTTCCCCGCCCGCATCATTCGAGTGCAAAACGGAAAGCTAATTGACGACTAATCGACAAGGTTTTTAGGCAGTTAGCCCCTTTCTTCAGCAAATTCATCTTACTTTTGCCCGCCCCAAAAACAGATGGCTGTTGTTGCCAAACCACTTTTAAACATCCAAACCGCCCCAAAAACAATTGTGCACAACCATTGGCCAATTTTCACATTGGCCCAATTATCAAATTTTCACATTATCAAATTATCACATTAAAAAAATATGAACCTGCACGAATACCAGGGCAAAGAGTTGCTCAAATCCTACGGCGTTAAAATTCAGGAAGGCATTGTGGCCACTACTGCCGCAGAAGCTGTAGAAGCCGCAAAAAAGATCAAAGAACTGTACAACTCCGAATGGTGTGTCGTAAAAGCACAAGTACATGCAGGTGGCCGCGGCAAAGGCGGTGGCGTAAAACTCGCCAAAAGCCCGGAGCAAGCCGGTGAAATCGCCGGCGCCATGTTGGGCATGTACCTCATTACCCCCCAGACAAGCGCAGAAGGCAAACTGGTGCGCAAGGTGCTGCTGACACAGGATGTGTTTTATCCCGGAGCCAGCGAACCAAAAGAATTCTACGTCAGCATCCTCACCGATCGAGGCCGCGGCGGCAACGTGAGCATGTACTCGCCAGATGGCGGTATGGATATTGAAAAAGTAGCAGAAGAGACGCCCGAGCGTGTATACTTCGAGTTTATCGAGCCACTGCTTGGACTGCGCCCCTACCAGGCACAAAAAGTGGCCTTCAACTTGGGGCTTAGTGGCCAGGCATTCAAGGAAATGGTTGATTTCATACAAAAGCTCTACGCTGCTTTTGTCGGCTCGGATGCCAGCCTGTTCGAAATCAACCCCTGCCTCAAAACCTCCGACGACCGCATCATCGCGGTCGATTCAAAAGTAACCCTCGACGAAAATGCCCTGTACCGCCACCCGGACCTGGAGCTACTGCGCGACAAAGACGAAGAAGACCCTTCAGAAGTAGAAGCTCAGGAGTATGACCTCAACTATGTAAAACTTGATGGCAACGTAGGTTGTATGGTGAATGGCGCAGGCTTGGCCATGGCCACCATGGATTTGATCAAACTATCTGGTGGCGAGCCCGCCAACTTCCTCGACGTAGGTGGTACCGCTGATGCCCAGCGCGTAGAAAACGCCATGCGTTTTATCCTGAAAGACCCCAACGTAAAAGCCATCCTGATCAATATTTTCGGCGGCATCGTGCGCTGCGACCGCGTCGCGCAGGGGGTGGTGGATGCCTACAAGGCTATCGGCGAGATTCCGATTCCGGTAATCGTACGCCTTCAAGGCACGAATGCCGACATCGCTAAAAAAATTATTGACGAGTCTGGCTTGAAAGTAATGGGCGCTACGGAGTTTCAGGAAGCGGCGGATTTGGTGGCGCAGGTGTTGGCGAAGTAGCTAGATCCACGATACATTTTTTGTAGAAAACGACATTTTATTTACCCAGTCAATCTCAAAGGGTGGTCAAGTACAATACAACTCGGAGGCTCCGCCAATTACCGCTTTCATGCGTACTAGAACAAAGTGCCTTGTTGTCCCGAAACCATTTTGGGCCCACGCAAGGAGACACTCGGCATCATGGCTGCAAACACCTCCACGCAATACTGCGCCAATTCTGGCGCCAATAAGTTATCCGGATCGTGCGCGAAGAAATATGCCTCCCGCAGCCCGGCATCGAACCATGTCTTTAGGCGCTGCGCCCAATCCTGCACCCGAGTGTAATCGCTCGGGTGCAGGCCGTTTCCGACGAACCGTATCAACGTTTTTTCAGCCGTAAGCCGTAGATGGCATACGTCGCGGCGGCCAGCGACATCCGTGATGACAGCCGGGCAGTGGTGCGCTGTGAGCAGCTCAAAAAACTGCTCCGATTCAACGCCAGCCTTAAAAAACAAAGGATGCCTGACTTCAACAGCTAATGGGACAGCCTCCGGAAAGCTTTCGAGGAATTTTTTCAACACCACTACATCCCGTGGCCCAAATCCGGGCGGCAGCTGCATAAAGCAGCAGCCCAGTTTTTCGCCCAATTCGCTGATCGCTTCACAAAAAACGCGTGTTTCAGTGCTGTGTAGCCCTAAATTAGGGGCATGGCTGATGCTCTGCGGAATTTTAGGGCAGAACCTGAAATCCGCTGGCGTTTCGTCGCGCCAACGCGCCACGGTTGCCATGTCAGGAATACGGTAATGGGTCGTATTGTGCTCAATGGTGTTGAACTGCTCGCCGTAGTGGCGCAGGAAATGTTTGTCTTTGGCACCGGGTGGATACCATTTGCCTACCCATGGCTTCATATTGTAGCCCGTTGGGCCGATGTAAATGCTCGGACTATTGCAAGCCGGCAACTGCGCCAGCAAACGTTGGTTCTGCTGCGGATCCGGCGGAAGGTCAAATGGCACCTTTTCGACATTGGGCAGTTTCCCGAAATCCATGCTGGTCAGCGTTGCGGGTTAATTGACAGTTGGGTAGCTGTACATCCCATTTTTGCCTGGCAATGTGTAGCCAACTCCGATTCCAGCCGTAAAAAACCAATCGTTTTTATTGGGGTTGCCGGCCTGGCTGAAGCCATCGAGGTAGTCGGAGAAGGTGGGGCGAAGCAGGCCCTCCAAATGGATGGTGAAATGGTCGGTTAGTTTGTACCGCAGCCCTGCACCAAACGGGAGCACGAAGTGTGTTCTTTTGGTTTTGGCATTTTTGTCCATTTGAGCAAGTGACGGATCAATTTGCGGGTTTCCATTGGCATCATTCCATGCTACTGTTGGATTGCTAAAAGCAGCGCCAAACCCTATCAGGGCGTAAGGGAAGAGACGCGTACCGCCGCGTTGGCTTCCCCTGGGCATGTCTTCAGCGTTGGAAGGGCTGTTTTTGAGTGAAAAAAAGCTCAAAGGGTAAATTTCTGCTAAAACGCTGCCCTCCACAATGGTGCTTTCGAAGGAGGCACCTCGAATCTGCCGCCAGGCGGGCTTTTCAAATGATTTGTCGGCACCGGCAATTTTCCCCACCATCAGGTTCAGCCTGAGGGTGGCATTTCTGCCAACTTCTCGCCGGATATAGCCAGAAACAGCAGGCTGAATATTTTTAAGGGTATAATTGATGTCCGGAGCGTGCAGATCGCCTTCGTAAGAGGTCATGAGCACACTTCCACCGATTTCCCAAAGGCCCAGGTTTTGAGCAGCGGGAATCATTGGGAAAATGAACAGCGATAGGAAGAGATATTTGTTCATTGCTTATACCGCAGCGTGTTTGTCTCCACTGCCTTCCCCGCAAAATTAGCACCTGAAGCATAGAGTTATCGCGATTTTTTGAAAAATGCTAAGAATAGAGGTTTTTTAGAATTTCCACTTTCTACCACTTCTTTCATCAGTTGAAGCCGTGTTAGGTGGAATTCGATTTGATGCTCTACTTTAGCAGACCAATTTGCGCTTTCAGCTCCTGCTTTGAACTTATTTTGGCTACAAGTTGTAAAATGATATAGCAATTGGCTAAAAGTTTAAATAAAATAAATAATTGATAATCAAGTATTTAAGATAAAATTAAAATGGAATTTGCAAAAAAATGTAAAAAAAGTACAACAAAGTGGTAGAATATGGGAACAATATGTACATTTGTGCTGGTGAATTGTAGACGCGTTCCCACAAATTGCGTTTGTAGATCGCCAACAAAGCAGAAATAGTAAATGGTCCCACACATTCATGCAACTCATAGGCGAATATCCAGTAGCCCTTGATGACAAGGGTCGCATGCGCCTTCCAACCGCGCTGCTACGTCAATTAGGTGAAAACCTTGATGGCGAGGCTGCGTCGTACGAATTTGTGGTAAACCGGGGTTTTGAAAAGTGTCTCACACTTTACCCCAAACCGGTCTGGGATGCTATCGCTGCCAAGTTGAGTCGTCTCAATCGTTTTAACGACCGGAATCGCGCCTTTCTTCGCTCCTTTTACCTTGGAGCCTATCCTATTGCTACCGATAGCGCGGATCGGATTCTTTTACAGAAACCATTAATGGACTACGCTGACCTCAGCAAAGCAGCGGTGCTCGTAGCCATGGACGACCGGATCGAAATCTGGTCGCCCGAAGCGCACGCCCAAGTAGCTGCGATGGACTCCAATTTGTTTGCTGACCTCGCCAATGATGTTATGGGCGGTGGAATGGACGGGGTAGGGGATATAGAAATATAGGGTTTCGGGTTTCAGGTTTCAAGGTTTCAGGTTTACACGATCTGTTGTAAATTTTGAAACTGAATTTCAAAGCAGCCACGAATCGCGTAAACCTGAAACATTGAAACTTGAAACCCTTAAAAGCAACCACAAATCGTGTAAACCTGAAACCTGAAACCTTGAAACCTGAAACCTTTAAAAATGTATCACGTCAGTGTCCTTTTAAACGAATCCATTGATAGTCTGGCTGTTACGCCAGGTTCTGTGTATGTGGATGTCACATTTGGCGGCGGCGGGCACTCGAAATTGATACTGGAGAAATTGAGCGGAAAGGGGCATTTATACGCGTTCGATCAGGATGCAGATGCGATGCAGAACGTAGACCAGGCGGTGTTTGAAACGGCTTCGAATTTCACTTTTGTTCATTCAAATTTCAGGTTTATGACACGGCAGTTGCGGGCAGAAGGCGTCCGCCTGGGATCAGTGCAAGGGATATTGGCCGATTTGGGGGTCAGCAGCCACCAACTAGACAGCGCCGAGCGCGGTTTTTCGTACCGCTTCGATGCAGCGCTCGACATGCGGATGGATGCACGTGAAGGGATGACAGCGGCAGATGTGCTGAATCAATACACCGCCCTGGAATTGCAGCGGGTATTTGGAGAACTGGGCGAAGTGCGCAATTCCAAAACCCTCGCCGAGGCAATTGTACGCTTGCGGGAAGGTCAATTGTTCCGAAAAACAGGTGAATTGGTGGATGCCTGCGAAACGTATTTCATGGGCGACAGGATGCGCTACCGCTCTCAAGTGTTCCAGGCCCTGCGCATGGAAGTAAACGATGAACTCGGTGCCTTGGAAGATTTTCTGCACGCAGCCTACGAGATGCTGGCGCCCGGTGGACGATTGGCAGTCATCACTTTTCACTCCCTCGAAGATAGAATGGTGAAGAACTTTCTGAAAACCGGCAACACTCAAGGCGAGATGAAAAAGGACTTTTATGGGAACATAGACCGACCCTGGGATGTCATTACCAAAAAAGCCATTGAACCAGGAGCCGCAGAAGTAAAGCAAAATGTCCGCTCAAGAAGCTCCAAGCTTCGAGTGGGATCGAAAAAGGCTGTTGGCTGTTAGCTGTTGGCTGTTGGCTGTTGGCTGTTGGCCGTTGGCTGTTAGCTGTTGGCAGGCGCATAGTTGGGAACTCAGATAAAATCATACAAAATATCACAACATGAGAGATTTTCGAAAATACGATGTTTGGAAAGAAGGACTTGATCTTTCACAGGCCATTTACCAGTTGACCGCAAAATTTCCTAGAGAAGAACTCTTTGGCTTGAGTTCCCAAATGAGAAGGGCTTCGGTTTCAATACCTTCAAACATTGCTGAAGGAGCTAGCCGTAGTACCGAAGCCGCCTTCGGACATTTTATTGAAATCTCCATTGGTTCGGCATTTGAATTAGAAACGCAGTTAGAATTGTCCAACCGTGTCAACTATATATCTGCCGAAAAGCTGGCTGAATTGCTTGAACCTCTACAAATTTTGCAACGCAAACTAAATTCCTTTCGAAACAAGCTCAAACAGCCAACAGCCAACAGCCAATAGCCAATAGCCAACAGCCAACAGCCAACAGCCAAAATTATGGCCAACAAACTCTTAAACGCACTCAACGTCAGCCAGCACACGACCAACTTCGTGTTTGACAACTTCAAGTTCATGCTGTTTCTGGGATTTCTGGGCATCATATATATTGCAAATGCCCACTACGCTGAAAAAGGCGTGCGCATGATACAGCAGAAGCAAAAAGAAATGAAAGAGCTCAAATGGGAGTACACCTCTATAAAAAGTGGGACCATGTTCCGATCCATGCAGAGCCAAATAGATGAAAGCCTCAACAATACAGGGATTGACTTGGAGGGTGATGGCCCGAAAGTAATACTGGTTAAATAACGCGTAAAGTCATGTTAAACGTAAAAAATGAAGTCCTAATTCGCGTCTACCTGGTTGCTGCCGGGGTGGTGGGGCTTGCGTTTGTGATTTTTCTGCGCCTGTTCCAGATCAGTGTAAAAGATGCGGCGAAATGGGAGGCTAAATCGGATAGCCTATACGTGAAATGGGTGAATGCGCCTTCCCAGCGGGGCAATATCCTGGCAGACGATGGTTCCTTGCTGGCTACCTCTTTGCCTTTTTTCAATATCCATTTTGATGCAAAAACCGAAGGCCTAACAAACGCCATTTTTAACGTCCAGGCAGTAGACAGCCTCGGCTGGCTGCTTTCTACATACATTGATCAGCAGTTTACTCCGGGTGCCTACGCCGCTTGGCTGCGCCGACTGCGGGACAGTACCGACCGGACAGCGGTCGGGATTCGTTACGTGCCGATAGCCAAAGGTTTGCCATACGCTAAAGCCTTGATGGTCAAAAACTTCCCGATTTTCAGGGAAGGCCGGCACAAAGGCGGATTTATAATGGAGCAGGACAATCGACGGGAGCGGCCATTTAAAATTCTGGCACAACGTACCATCGGCTACAACCGGGAAGGTGCCTTGCCCGTAGGACTTGAAGGCAGTTTTGACAATATTTTGGAAGGACGACCGGGTAGGCAACTGATGATTCGGGTTCCGGGTGATGTGTACATACCCGTCAATGATTTGGCAGAAATAGAACCAGAGGCCGGAGACGACATCGTGACCACCTTGGATATTAACATACAAGACATCGCTGAAAACAGCTTGTTGAAAGCTTGTCAGACCCACAATGCCGACCATGGATGCGTCATCGTTATGGAAGTAAAAACTGGTAAAATTCGTGCCATGGCGAATATCGGCCGCAGCCCAGAGGGGTGGTGGGAAACCTATAATTACGCGGTTGGGGAGCGGGTAGAGCCTGGTTCGATGTTCAAATTGGCCACTTTTATGGCTATGATGGAAGACGGGAAGCTGAAAGATTTTAATGAGAAGATTCCTGTGTACAAAGGTAAGGTGCAGATTTATACGGAAGAATTGGTGGATGCTGAGCCGCATGGCCTGGATTCTATGACCATATTACAAGTATTTGCACGCTCGAGTAATGTTGGAACAGCGACTTTGACGCAGCAATTTTACAAGGCGAATCCATCCGCATTTGTGGATCACTTGCGGGATTTTGGCCTCGACCTTCCGACCGATATTGAAGTAGGCGGCGAAGAAGCACCCATCATCAAAAACCCGAAAGACCCTAAAAGTGATTGGTCGGGAACAACCCTGCCTTGGATGAGTATAGGTTATGAGCTATTGGTGACCCCAATGCAGCTCCTCACTTTTTACAATGCCGTTGCCAACGATGGCCGGATGATGAAGCCTTATCTGGTACAGCGCACAGAGCGTTACGGGGAATTGATTAAAGAGTTTCGCCCGACTGTGGTGAAACGCAGCATCGCCTCAAAAACGACGATAAAAAGGGCGCAAGAACTGCTCAACGAGGTTGTCCTGACGGGTACAGCAAAATCAATAAACCCCAAAAGCTATTCCATCGCCGGTAAAACGGGCACCGCCCAATTGAATTACCACAAGTTCCGTGCTTCAAAAGGCATTCGGCATCAGGCAGCTTTCTGTGGTTACTTCCCAGCTGATGCACCTGTATATTCCTGCATCGTGGTGATCAGCGAACCAGAACGCGGAGGATACCACGGCGCAGAAGTGGCGGCCCCAGTGTTTCGCGCCATTGCAGACAAATGCTTTGCCATGAAATCAGAATTGCACGTACCCATCAACGCCAAAAATGCACCAAAATTGGTCTCCAATAAAATGCCAACTTTTGATGCCGGTTCAAGACAGGACATGAAAAAAGGCCTCCGCTGGCTCGGATTGGAATATTATAATGACAATGAAGACAGCGAAAAAGATACTGACTGGTCGGTCGTAGTGGCTGAAAAAGGAGATTCCCTGGTGATGAAAAACAGGGTAGTTGCCGACAAAACCATTCCGTCAGTCGTAGGAATGGGCTTAAAAGACGCCATTTATTTGCTTGAAAACAGGGGCTGCCGGGTGAAAGTAAAGGGTTATGGGAAAGTGCGACAACAAAGCCTTGCCGTTGGCACCCGGGCAAGCGGCCAAACCTGCATTTTATACCTCAATTAACCAAGAAACCATGACACTCAAGCAGTTACTCAAAAACGTCCAGGTACTGGACACACAAGGCGACACCGCGGTCGAAGTTGGACAAATCCGCTTCGATTCGCGTGCGGTGCAGTCAGGAGATGTGTTCGTGGCCGTAAAAGGAGTAGCCGCAGACGGTCATCAGTTCATTGACAAAGCAATAAAAAACGGCGCGGCTGCCATTGTATGTGAAACGCCAACAGCCAACAGCCAACGGCCAACAGTACAGGTAGCGAATAGTGCTGAAGCATTGGGCCAAATGGCATCCAATTTTTTCGGGAATCCATCCGCAGCAATTAAGCTTATCGGCATCACGGGCACCAACGGCAAAACAACATCGGCGACCTTGCTCTGGCAACTTTTTACCCGAATGGGATACAAATGCGGGCTGATTGGTACGGTGGAGAATAGGGTAGGGGTTGGGGTAATTCCGAGCACCCATACCACACCAGATGCCGTGCGGGTACACGAGCTGTTTCGGGAAATGGCAGATGCCGCTTGTACGCATGTGTTTATGGAGGTCAGCAGTCACGCTGTGCACCAGCGCCGGATTGCAGGGGCCATGTTTACGGGCGCCGTATTTACCAACCTCAGCCACGACCACCTCGATTACCATAAAACCTTCGCAGCCTACCGCGATGCCAAGAAAATGTTCTTTGACGATTTGCACCATACCGCATTTGCGCTGACCAACATCGACGACCGCAACGGCATGGTAATGCTCCAAAACACCAAAGCGACGAAATATACCTACGGCTTGAAAAAAGCGGCTGATTTCAAGTCGAAAATCATTGAAAATAGCCTCAATGGCTTGCACTTGGCATTGGATGGCGCTGAAATACACGCCCGCATGATCGGCGAATTCAATGCCTACAACCTCACCGCTACTTACGCGGTGGCCAATTTATTGGGCGAAGAAAAAATGGCAACCCTGACGGCCCTCAGCGACCTGCAAGGCGCAGAAGGCAGGTTTGAATACATCAACCACCCCACAAAACCCGGCTGCATCGGTATTGTGGATTATGCCCATACCCCCGATGCACTGGAAAAAGTGCTGGAAACCATTGTCAAACTGAAAAAGAAATCATCGCGCATCATCACCGTCACCGGTGCAGGCGGCGACCGCGACAAAACAAAGCGCCCGATCATGGCCCAGGTTTGCGCCCGTTTCAGCGATCAATTGATCTTGACCAGCGACAACCCCCGCACCGAAGACCCGGCTCAAATTCTACAAGACATGGAAGCCGGCCTCGACAAAGAAACACTCAAAAAGACCCTGATCATCCAAGACCGCAAACAAGCCATAAAAACCGCAGAACGGCTCGCCAACGCCAATGATGTGATTTTGGTAGCCGGCAAAGGACACGAGAAGTACCAGGACATACAAGGGGTAAAGCACCCTTTCGACGACAAGAAAGAACTTTTTTTAGTGATGAGAGATGAGTGATGAGTGATGAGTTATGAGTTATGAGTTATGAGTTATGAGTTTGCACAACATCTCGCTTTTTTTTAGCAGGGTGTTTCAGCACCTAATTTCCGATGACATTCATTTACCATTGGTTTTGAGCGTAAAGTGCTGAAAAACAATAATCAAACCAAAACCCAAATGCTCTGCAAACTCATCACTCATAACTCATAACTCATAACTCATAACTCATCACTCATCACTAAAAAACAAAGACATAATAGTGGAGGGACTATTATTTTGAAATGGTTGCGGGGCGATGCAAGATCGCCCCACAGCCCAATTAACCATCACTCATCACTCATAACTCATCACTCATAACTCATCACTCATAACTCATCACTCATAACTCATCACTCATAACTCATAACTCATCACTCATAACTCATAACTCATCACTCATCGCTTAGAAAAAAATGCTTGTCTACCTATTTGACTACCTAAAAGAGCATTTCGATATGCCGGGCGCGGGCCTGTTCAGGTACATCTCGTTCCGGGCTGGGGTAGCCATGTTGTTGTCGCTGCTCATATCCATCGTGATCGGGCGGTGGATCATTGAATGGTTGCGCACGTTGCAGATTGGTGAATCCATCCGGGATTTGGGCCTTGCGGGGCAAAATTCCAAGGCGGGCACGCCCACCATGGGCGGCATCATCATCGTCGCGGCGACGTTGATTCCCTGCTTGCTGATGGCCAGGCTCGACAATGTGTATGTATTGCTCATGCTGTTCAGCACGGTCTGGATGTTCGCCATTGGTTTTATCGACGACTATATAAAGGTGTTCAAGAAGGACAAGCAAGGTTTGAAGGGGAAATTTAAAATAATGGGTCAGGTTGGATTGGGGTTGATCGTCGGGGTGAGCATGTTGGTGAATGACGAAGTAGTGGTGCGGCTTGATGCGACGGTGGCGGCACAGAATGGTTATGAAATTACGGATACCATTTATGTAAAAGACCCTGAAAGACTGGGTGTTTACAACGAAATGGTGTACGCAAAAGCACCGATTACCAATGTGCCGTTTTTGAAAAATAATGAGTTGGACTACTCGCGCTTGTTGTGGTTCTTGGGCGACAATGCCCGCGACTTGAGTTCGATACTGTTTGTCATCATGTCAATCATCGTCATTACGGCGGTGAGCAACGGCGCGAATTTGACGGATGGATTGGATGGGCAATTGGCGGGGGTTTCAGCGATAGTTTGTGCGGTCTTGGGCGTTTTGGCCTACCTCAGTGGCAACTCCGTAGCGGCAGATTTTTTGAAAATACTGTACATACCGAACAGCAGCGAAATGGTGATTTACGCCGCTTGTCTGCTCGGGGGGTGCATCGGCTTTTTGTGGTACAATGTATTTCCAGCACGGGTATTCATGGGCGACACCGGAAGCCTCACGCTGGGCGGCATCATTGCAGCAATGGCCATCATCTTGAGAAAAGAATTGCTTATTCCGCTGCTGTGTGGGGTGTTTTTGATTGAAAACCTGTCCGTCATCATTCAAGTTTGGTGGTTCAAACGGACGAAGAAAAAATACGGAGTGGGGCGCAGGGTGTTTATGATGGCACCGTTGCACCACCATTACCAAAAGAAAGGCTTGCATGAGGTGACGATTTCGGTGCGATTCTGGATTGTGCAGATTTTGTTAGCTGTCGCGACGATAATAACCTTGAAAATTCGCTAGTGCCGAGTCCTCCAGTTGGGTGACTTGGAACCAAAGCGCACTAGACTCCAATGGAACGCGGATTGAACGGATTTAACAGATAAAACAGATTAAAAAAAACATGAAAAAACGACTCGTCATACTCGGCTCCGGTGAATCCGGCACAGGCGCGGCCCTTTTGGCCCAGCACCTGGGGTACGACGTATTCGTATCCGATAAAGGCCCCATCAAAGAAAACTTCAAACAGGAACTGGACAGCAACAGCATTGCCTGGGAAGAAAACCAGCACAGCCTGGAACTCATCCTGAACGCCAGCGAGATCATCAAAAGCCCTGGTATCCCGGAAAAATCCGAGGTCATACAAGCTGTACACGCCAAAGGCATCAACGTAATCGGCGAAATCGAATTTGCCTTCCGTCATGCAGGAAAATGCCAGATCGTAGCCATCACTGGCTCGAACGGAAAAACGACTACCACTGAACTGACCAATCACCTGCTGGAAAGCGCCGGGTTGAACGTCCGCAAAGGCGGCAACGTTGGCAATTCATTCGCCCGCATGGCCCTCAACGACCTGCGCCAAAAACAAACAACAAACAACAAACGCATATTTGTACTCGAAGTGAGCAGCTTTCAATTGGACGATATTCAGCAGTTTAGGTCAAAAATAGCCATGCTGCTCAACATCACCCCCGACCACCTCGACCGCTACGATTACAAACTGGAAAACTACGCGGCATCAAAATTCCGCATCACCATGAATCAACAAAGGGGCGACAAATTTATCTACAATGGCTTCGATCCGATCGTGCTTGCAGGCATCGACGGAGCCAATGCCGGTCGCTCAACGAATAGCGCCCCAAAAGCCATCGCCATCCGCAAAGGATTTTACAAAAATGGGCAAATAAAGGTTGGCAAAGAAGTGTTTGACATGAGCAAAAGCGCCCTGCGCGGACCGCACAACATGTTCAATGCCACCTGCGCCATTCGTACAGCCCTATTGCTCCGCGCGGACCCGAAGAAGATCCAGGAGGGCTTAAACACCTTCACGCCACCGCCGCACCGCTTGGAAAAAGTAGCGGAGATCAATGGTATCACCTGGATCAACGACTCAAAAGCCACCAACGTGGACTCCGTATTCTACGCCTTACAAGCCATGGATGCACCTACTATTTGGATCGTTGGCGGCCAGGACAAAGGAAACGACTATACCCCCTTGCTCAAGCTGGTGAAAAAGCAAGTAAAAGCGATCGTGTGCATGGGCATAGATAATTCAACCATAATCAGCGCGTTTGGCAACATGAAAAAGCCGATGACCGAAACCCGCAGCGCACAGGAAGCAGTACAGGCAGCACAAAAAATGGCTCAAAAAGGCGACACCGTATTACTCAGCCCAGCCTGCGCCAGTTTCGACCTTTTCAAAAACTACGAAGACCGCGGCACCCAATTCCGCCAAGCCGTCCAAAAATTACTCATCACTCATAACTCATAACTCATAACTCATAACCCATAACTCATAACTTAAAAAGAATGTCTCTCGGTAACCGTTTAGCAGCAGAATTAAAAGGCGATCGCACCATTTGGATGATCATCGCCGTGCTGGGCTTGTTCAGCATCCTGGCCGTGTACTCGGCTTCGGGCTGGGAGGCATGGCGTTCGCGCGGCGGCGACACCACGATATTCCTGGTGAAGCACATGGTGATGATGGCGTTTGGGTTTGTGATCATTTACCTCTGCCACCTATTGCATTACCGGCAGTACCAGCGCATGGCCGCTATGATGATATTGTTGGCCATTCCCTTGTTGGTGTTTACCCTGGCATTTGGCCGCAACATCAACGAAGCGACCAGATGGATCAGCGTGGCAGGTTTTAGTTTCCAGCCTTCGGAATTTGCCAAACTCGCCCTCATTATCTACATCGCTCGGGAATTGACTCGAAAGCAGGACTATATCACCAGTTTTAAGGACGCTTTTATGCCAATTCTGGTGCCGGTGCTGATTGTTTGCGGGCTTATCGCGCCCTCAAATCTGAGTACAGCGGCAGTGCTTTTTGCTACCTGTATTTTGCTGATGTTCATTGGCCGCGTGAGTTGGAAATACATTTTCCTATTGGCAATGTTGGGCGTTGTCGTGCTGGTTGGATTGATTGCCATCGGAAAATTGTATCCCCACCTGGAACTGGTCCGTGTAGATACCTGGGTATCGAGGTTGAATGAATTCGCCAACGTAGAAGACGGAGGCTATCAGGTGCAACAAGCCAAAATTGCCATTGCCAAGGGCGGGATTATTGGGAATGGGCCGGGCAACAGCGTGATCCGAAATTTTTTGCCTTATGCCCATGCTGACTTCATTTACGCCATTATATGTGAAGAATACGGCTTGCTGGGCGGTACCGTGATACTAGTGTTGTACGTGCTGCTTTTTTTGAGAAACGTAAAACTCGTCACCCGAAGTCCAAAAGCCTTCGGCGCATTCCTGGCCATTGGCCTGAGTTTGTTGCTGACGGTGCAGGCATTGGCCAATATTGCGGTAAACGTAAACCTGGTGCCCGCAACCGGCCTGACATTGCCCCTCATTTCAATGGGCGGCACAAGCCTTTTGTTCACCTGCATTTCCCTTGGGATGATCCTGAGCGTGAGCAAATACATTGAATCATTAGAATAAAATAATCCAGCGAAGAACGTCAAAACTTGAAGCTAACTATTATGCAAAACGAACTAAAAATAATGATAACAGGCGGCGGTACCGGAGGCCATGTGTTCCCGGCCATAGCTGTTGCAGACGCGATCAAGCGCCTGCGGCCTGATGCTACATTTTTGTTCGTCGGCGCCAACGGACGCATGGAAATGGATCGGGTGCCAAAAGCGGGCTACAGTATCGAAGGACTGAATATTGCAGGTTTCCAACGCAGTTTTAGCTTGAAAAATCTTGCCTTCCCCTTCAAACTGCTGTCGAGCTTGCGCAAAGCAAAACGCATCGTCGCTGCTTTCCAGCCCAACGTCGTTATCGGCACTGGTGGCTATGCCAGCGGACCGGTGATGCGGGCGGCACAGCGGGCGGGTATCCCCACCCTTATCCAGGAGCAAAACTCCTACGCGGGAGTGACCAATAAACTGCTGTCCAGAAAAGCAAACACTGTTTGTGTTGCTTATGACCACATGGAACAGTTCTTTGACAAAAATAAAATCCTGTTTACGGGCAATCCTGTTCGCGCCGATATTTTGGATTTGGATGGAAAACGCGCAGAAGCTATGGCCTATTACGGGCTGAATCCCAACCTGAAAACCATCGTCGTGACCGGCGGAAGCCTGGGTGCCAAAACCCTCAATGAGGCGATTGCCAATGGATATGAGCTGCTAAAAGCAGGCAAAGTGAATGTACTCTGGCAATGTGGCAAATATTACGAGTTGATGTACAAGGATTGCGAAACGGCAAAATTGCCCAATGTTCAGATGCTGGCTTTCATTGACCGCATGGATTTGCTGTACGCTGCGGCTGATGTGGTTATTTCAAGGGCTGGCGCATTGACTATCAGCGAATTGTGCCTGGTCGGAAAACCAGTAATCCTGGTGCCTTCACCCAATGTAGCAGAAGACCATCAAACCAAGAATGCGATGGCTTTGGTGGAAAAGGGTGCTGCTCGTTTGGTACATGATTCGGAAGCGCCTAAAAAATTGTTGTCCGAGGCGCTGATGATTCTTGAAAACGATGCATTGGCTTTCAGTTTGGGCGAAAGTATACGGCCACTGGGACGACCGAACGCAGCGGACATTATTGCCTGGGAAGCTTTGAAAATTGCGAAAGTTGACGCTTAAAAATAGTTGAAAATGAAACACATCACACCAATAATCATGGTAGCGACCCTCTTTTTTACGGGGTGCAACCACGACGAAGAATGGTCGAAAATGATCGTCGGAGAATGGCATGGAGTCAGTTGGGTTGCTGAGGGAAAACCTGCAATAGAGGATGCCTCAACAGTGACGATGCTCTTTTCCAAGGACAGTGTTTACAACTTGTTTATCGGTAATGGAATGGAGAATGGAGACTATTATGTGAACAATGACTCCCTATTTCTAATCCCTGAAAAATCGGAAGACGTGAAAATGAAGATCATATCGCTGAGCGATGCGAAACTAGAGCTGCAAGTGTTTCGCGGGGAGCTGGAAAACATTGAGTTCAAACGATAATTGAAAACATAAAAAGTTGAAAACCATCGTGCTTGAAATGGAACGTTTGCGCAATCTGAATGCGGGTTTGGGACAGTATTGTCTCCAGCTTGGTCGGGCAATTGCGGCACAGCCAGTGTCGCAGGCGCTGCATTTTGAGTGCTATTTGCCAAACTACCTGACAGGCATTTTGGGCGCTGCTTTCAGCTACCGTGCTACCCGGAAATGGCATAAGTTAACAGGAGTTGCTACCGATGCATCGCTTTGGCACTGCATGCACCAGGATTCTGCTTATTGGCCTGCAAACAATAAAACGGGGGTAGTAATGACCATCCATGACCTCAATTTTATGGAGCGTGCCGATTACACCAACTGGAGAAAAGGCCAGAAAAAGCAGCAATTGCAACGCAAAGTCAACCGCTGCCAAGGCTTGGTGTACATCTCGGAATTTGTCAAAAATACCGTGCACCAGAACTTTAAACTACCAGCGGGCATACAAGAAAAAACAATCCTAAACGGTGTTTCTGTTGAAATGCCACTGGAAACTAGTAATGAAACGACAAGCATACCCTTTCTCTTTTCAATAGGCTTGCACCCCAAGAAAAATTACGCAGCGGCACTGCCTATTTTAAAGTCAAATCCTGATTATCAATGGGTTATTACGGGTGCAGACAGCAATGGATATCAACTAGAATTAGAAAAAGCAGCAACAGCTCTGGGTGTAAAAGACCAATTGTTGTTCAGTGGGGTAGTGACGGAGGATGAGAAATGGCGGCTGTACCAAAATTGTACGGCCCTTATTTTTCCCTCGCTGTCGGAAGGGTTTGGATTGCCGGTACTAGAGGCCATGGCGTTTGGAAAACCCGTTTTCCTTTCCAACCGCACCAGCCTCCCGGAAATTGGCGGCAAAGAAGCTTACTACTTTAACAACTTCGAACCCGAACACATCCAGCAAGTATTTTCCGAAGGAATGAAAAACATAAAAACCGACCCTGAAAAACCAAAACGCCTAAAAGACCACGCCTCAAAATTCAACTGGCAAAACGCCGCAAAAGACTACCTCCAATTTTACCAACAAATACTAAACCAACAACAACACTACTAAACAAAACATCCCTAAAACACATCACTCATCACTCATCACTCATCACTCATCACTCATCTCTCATCACTTAAAAAAATGAATTTCGCGTCCATCCATAAAATCTACTTCATCGGCATTGGCGGCATCGGCATGTCGGCCTTAGCCCGTTACTTCCGCCTGCATGGCGCGGAGGTACACGGCTACGACCGTACCGAAACCGATCTAACCCGCGCCCTTGTAGCAGAAGGGATGCAAGTACATTACGAGGATGATGTAAAGTTTATTCCCGAAGGCATTGATTTAGTGGTGTTTACGCCAGCGGTGCCAAAAGAGCACAGCGAGTTATGCTGGTTTATGGACAATGGTTATCCTGTAAAAAAACGTGCCGAAGTGCTGGGCATTATCAGCCAGGCCAAGCGTTGTATTGCCATTGCGGGCACCCATGGAAAAACCACCACCAGCACCATGGCCACCCACCTGCTCCGCGCTTGTGGTGTGGATGCGACAGCATTCGTCGGGGGTATCTCCGGCAATTTGGCCAGCAATTTTGTAGAAGGCAAAAGCGACTGGGTGGTGGTGGAAGCTGATGAATACGACCGATCTTTCCTGCACCTGCACCCGGAAATTGCCGTCATCAATTCTGTGGATGCCGATCACTTGGACATATATGGCACAGCAGCGGAAGTGTTGGCTACTTACAAGCAGTTTGCCGAACAGGTGAAGCCAGGCGGCCAGCTACTACTCGAACAAAGTATTGATTTTCAGTTGCCAAGCAGCAAGACATTCGGCATCGAAACGGGCAATTATGCAGCAAAAAACATCCGTATGGAAAACGGCTACACCGTATTCGATCTCGACATTCAGGATGGAAACAACATTCTGCAACAGTTTAAGGGTTTGCAACTGCCATACCCTGGCTTGCACAACGTGAAAAATGCTACAGCTGCCATCGCTGTCACCTTGTTGGCAGGAGGTGATGCCAGCAAAATCCCGGCAGCATTGGCCAATTTCAAAGGGGTAAAACGCCGCTTCGAAACCATCGCTAAAACAGAAACCACAGTGTATGTGGACGATTACGCCCATCACCCCGCAGAGCTCGAAGCTGCAATAAGTGCTGCCCGAATGATGTACCCAAACCGAAAAATCACCGGCATTTTTCAGCCTCACTTGTTCACCCGCACCCGCGATTTCGCCAACGATTTCGCCACTGCTCTGGACAAACTCGACGAATGCATTCTCCTGCCCATCTACCCGGCCCGCGAGCAGCCGATAGAAGGTATTACATCAGAAATGCTGCTCCAAAAAATGACCTCAACAAACAAACAACTCGTCCAAAAAAACGACCTAATCATCTACCTCAAAAGCAAAAACAAAAATAACAACAACAACAACAACCTCGACATCCTCATCACCCTGGGCGCCGGCGACATCGACACCCTCATCACCCCCATCAAAGAACTCATCACGCATAATAACCCATAACGCATAACTCATCACTCATAACTCATAACTCATAACTCATAACTCATAACTCAAAAAAAATGTATACCAACCTCCGCTACGACCGAATACTATGGGTAGGATTCCTACTGGTAATCGGCTTGTTGCTCTACTCGGCGATCGGGCGGAAGCGGAACAGTTTTGCCGAAGGTGTAGCGGTGGAGGTGATAGCCTTGAAAAGTGGCGATAAATTGATCAGCGAACGGGATGTTCGGCAGGCATTATTGCGCTCTTTTGGCAATACGCTGGAAGGTACGGAGCTGGCCAATTTGGAAGTAGAGCGCATGGAGCGGGTGTTGGAAGAGGATCCATTCGTGTTGGATGCAGAAGCATACATCGATCAGCACAATGTTTTCCACGTGAAAATCCAGCAGCGGGAGCCAGTATTGCGGGTGCTCGACAACAACGGCGGCAATTATTACCTGGACAAAGACGGTATAAAGATGCCGCCTTCACCCAATTTCGCCGCTCGGGTTATGGTGGCTACCGGAAACGTGGCACCGTACATGGTGGATTTTAAAAAGCATAAAAAACGCAGTACCCTCAAAGACCTCTTTAGCCTGACAGAAACCCTTATGGCCGATGAGTTTTTAGCGGGATTCATCCAGCAAATTCACATCAGCAACACAGGAGAATTTACCCTGATCCCCCTTATTGGCGATCAAAAAATAATCCTGGGTTCTACCAGAAAAGTGGACGACAAGTTGCGGCGGCTCAAGATATTTTACCAGCAAGGGATGCCGTACACCGGGTGGAGAAGCTATGAAACCATTAATTTAGCCTTCAGTGGACAAGTGGTTTGCAAACGCTAAGGATTCACATAAATGATTAAAGAACAAATTTTTATGAAACATATTTTCGCACTTATTACAGTCTTTACCCTGCCTGCCCTACTATTGGCACAGGCGAAACAAGCGACCTTGTTAGGCCGTTGGGACGACCCCAGCATTGTGGGCTCAATCGCTTACAACAACCGCTACAACGAGGTTTGGAGCGTTGCCGTGAACGGACATGAATACGCCATCATTGGCTCCACCAAAGGCACCCATTTTATAGATGTGACCAACCCGACCCAGCCCTTTGAAGCAGATTATATTCCGGGCAAAGCCCAGGGGCCAAACATCATTCACCGCGATTATAAAACCTACAAAAACTACATATACGGTGTTTGTGACGAAGGAAACAGCAGCCTGCAAATCATGGACGTATCCACACTGCCAGATTCTGTCCGGCTGGTCTCCAATTCAAGCGCCATCATCGTCACAACCCACAATATTTTTATCGACACCAGCAGGGCAATGCTGTATTCACTGGTATTTGGCTCAAACCAATACGGTTATGGTGGTATGGCTGTATTAAGCCTTGCCAATCCTGAACAGCCCACCTTTATCAAAAAATTCAGCAACATTGGCGGCTTTTCATTTGGCCATATCCATGATGCTTTCGTCCGCAACGATACTGCCTACTTAAACGCTGGTACCAATGGATTTGCCGTGGCAGATTTCAGCGACCCCAGCCAGCCAAAGTTGCTGGGCACCCTGACATCTTATCCCGGAAAAGGTTATAACCACTCCGGCTGGCTTACAACAGACGGCCAACATTATTATATGGCAGATGAAACACATGGCTCGCCCATAAAAGCATTGGATGTTCAAAATTTGGATGATATCCAGGTGCTGGGAACCTTCAATGCCGAAGCTTCGCCGACCCAAATACTACACAATGCAATGATCGCGTGTAATTATTTATACGTCTCGTATTACTACAATGGGCTACAGGTATTCGACATCAGCGATCCGCTCAATGTGCAACGGGTACTGTACTACGATACTTGCATTTTGCCCGACAATACCAGCTACGAAGGCGCTTGGGGCGTGAATCCCTGGCTCCCTTCAGGCAATATCCTGATTTCTGATATGCAGAACGGTTTGTTCATTTTTGAGGGAATTGGGGACAATTGCAATGCGCCGGTTTCCAAAACGAACAACATTTTAAAACAAAAACTGCCCTTGCAAATCAGCCCGCAACCAGCCAGCGAAAAATTGGTTTTGCAACTTTCAGCGGATACGGATATCACCAACGCATTCGCGGTGCTGATGGATGCAAACATGCGGCAGGTGTTAATTCAAAATATTGACAATCAAGATTTTGAATTAAAACTGCCGGCTTCTATCACCAACGGAATTTATTTCCTGCGCGTTCAAACAATGGAGGGTGTTGCAATAAAAAAAGTGTTGGTGCAGCGTTGATTCAGGGAATCAAATGCTATAAATGCTTGTTCAATTTGGAAAAATAAAAACAAATTGAATGAAAAGTAAAAACAAATAGTTTAAAGATAATACTTTTGTCGCGGGAAAGAGTTTCGGGCCGCCTCGAAAGATTCAACACAAATCGAAGCTCACCACTTAAACAGTTACATTATGTCGGATTTGATCCCACAACCCCATGATGTTGTCGTTGCGCTGGACATTGGAACTACGAAAGTATGTTGCCTGGCCGGTCGTAAAAACACACACGGGAAACTCGAAATCATCGGAATCGGCAAAGTCGAAAGCGCGGGAGTGCTTCGCGGCGTTGTTTCCAACATTGAAAAAACCGTCGGCGCCATCCGGGAGGCCGTGGAAAACTGCGAGCGCAAAGCTGGCATGAAATTCCACTCCGTTCACGTTGGTATTGCAGGCCAACACATTAAAAGCCTGCAACACCGGGGCATCCTCACCCGTGAAAGCGATCACACGGAAATCGCCAACCGCGATATTGACCGCATCGTGAACGATATGTTCAAACTGGTGCTTCCGCCGGGAGACAAGATTTTACACGTCTTCCCCCAGGAATTCACCGTCGACTCCGAGCAAGGCATCACCGACCCGGTCGGTATGTGTGGCGTGCGCCTGGAGGCCAATTTCCACATCATCACCGGCCAGATCACAGCGGTCAACAACATCTACCGCTGTATCGAAAAAGCCGGATTGAAAGTGGCCGACCTCACCCTCGAGCCAATCGCCAGCGCCGACGCGACCCTCAGTGATGAGGAGAAGCAAGCCGGCGTAGCGCTCGTCGACATTGGTGGCGGCACCACCGACATCACCATTTTCCACGAAGGCATCATCCGGCACACCGCTGTGATTCCTTTCGGGGGCAACGTCATCACCGCCGACATCAAAGAAGGCTGTACCGTGATGCAACCCCAGGCAGAAAAGCTCAAAGTAAAATTTGGCTCTGCCCTGGCCAATGAGGTGTTCGACAACCGCATCATCACCATCCCTGGCCTCAAAGGCCGCGAGCACAAGGAGATCAGCGAGAAAAACCTCGCCCGCATCATCCAGGCCCGCATGGAGGAAGTGCTCGATTATGTGCTGTGGGAAATTCGCCGCAGCGGCTACGAGCGCAAACTCATCGGCGGCATTGTCCTCACCGGTGGCGGCTCGCTGCTGGCGCATATCGACAAGCTCACAGAGCTACACTCCGGTATGTCCTGCCGCATAGGCATCCCCGTGGAGAGCCTCGCCCACGGCTATCACGAATCCGTGAGCAGCCCCATCTTCAGTACCGGCATCGGACTGTTGTTGCGCGGACTACAGGAGCTCCAGCCGGAGCAGGAACAAACAAAAGAAGAACAAAAAATCAAGGAAGGAAAGCAAGAGCCATCCAATGTTTCCGAAGAAAAAGAGCCTTCATGGTTCGACAATGTCTTCAAAAAAACAAAGGAATGGTTCGAAGCAGAACCGGACATGGACTTTAATAAAAAATGAGCTTTTTGAGTTATGAGTTATTAGTTATGAGTTATTTGGCGTTTGTGGCAACCATAAAAAACGAATGACCCATAATCATAAATTCAAAATTCATAACTCATTCCATATAACTCATAACTAATAACTCATAACTAAAACAACGTTATTATGCTTTTTGACTTGCCAAAAGATGAGCCGAGCATCATAAAAATCATCGGCGTAGGCGGCGGCGGTTCAAATGCCGTTACCCATATGTACAAACAAGGCATCGTCGGCGTGGATTACGCCATTTGCAATACAGATGCTCAAGCCATGCACCTCAGCCCGGTGCCCAATAAAATTTCGCTTGGCCAAATCCTTACGGAAGGCCGCGGCGCAGGCAGCAAACCCAGCGTGGGCAAACAAGCCTGTGTGGAAAGCCTGGAAGAGATTACCCGTTTCCTCGACGATGGCACCAAGATGGTGTTCATCACGGCGGGAATGGGTGGTGGTACCGGAACGGGTGCAGCACCTATTATCGCCAAAGCTTCACAGGAGCTGGGTATCCTGACCGTGGGCATCGTAACCCTTCCGTTCACTTTTGAAGGTAAAACCCGCGTCGGAAACGGCATGGAAGGTTTGGAAGAGTTGCGCAAAAACGTAGATTGTCTGGTCATTATCTCCAACGATAAACTCCGCGACATCTTCGGCAACCTGTCCATTTCGCAAGCCTTTGCTGAGGCGGACAATATATTGTGTACTGCTGCCAAAGGTATCGCCGAAATCATCACGGTGCCGGGTTACGTCAACGTCGACTTTGAAGACGTGAACACCACCATGCGTGGTTCCGGTGTGGCCATCATGGGCACCTCGGCCCTGGAAGGAGAGAATCGCGCCTTCCGCGCTGCCGACGAAGCCCTGCGCTCGCCGCTGCTTGAAGACAACGACATCTACGGTGCCAAAAACATCCTGGTAAACATCACTTCCGGGGTGAAAGAAGCCACGATGGATGAAATCTTCGAAATCACACAGTTTGTACAGGAGAAAGCCGGCGAAAACGCCAACCTCATCTGGGGTAACTGCTTCGACGAGCGGCTGGGTGAAAAACTCGCCGTGACCATCATCGCCACAGGCTTTGAGGTCAGCGAGAAGGGTAAAGCTACCATTTCCGGCCAGCGCCAAGCCAATCCTGCAACGGATCGCCAAGTTGTGCACCTCGACGAGGACGACCATATTGGAAAAAAGCTCAAGCCTTCTCTCTTTACAGTTACGTCTGATGAGCCGTATGCCCCGGTAGACGAGAAGGCAGCCAGCGCACTCGAGTTCGAGTTCGACAACATCCGGGAATCAGTGGATAAGATCCGCCGCACAACACCCGTCAACTCCGACCCCTACTTGCGTGGGCATGAGGAAGATGAAATCACCCCGGAGGAGCGCCGCAAGCGCATCGAAGACGCACAACGTCGCCGCCAGGAAGCGCTCAACCGACCAATCAATGTGGTGAAACTCAACTCACCCCAGACGATCATCGATTTGGAAAGCCAACCGGCCTACCTCCGCAAAAGCATCAACCTGGAAGACGTACCGGACGCTGAGAAGCCCGCAATGTCTAACTGGACGATTTCACTCGAAGAAGAAGGCGAGATCCGTGTGGGCGGCAACTCGTTCTTGCATGACAATGTAGACTAAAAAAGGGGTTTCAGGTTTCAAGGTTTCAGGTTTCAGGTTAAGGGTTCATTCGCTTGGCTTAAGTTAATAGCAGAAGCCAAACAAACGAACCCTTAACCTGAAACCTGAAACCTCTGAAACCTGAAACCTTGACAAGAATATTTCTGCTAAGTGGTAGCGGCCTCGGTGTGTGGGACATCGGGCCGCTTTTTTATATGCCCTTTTGAAAAATGGGTTTCAGGTTTCAGGTTTCAAGGTTTCAAGGTTTCAGGTTAAGGGTTCTCGCTTGGCTTATGCTATTAACTTAAGCCAAGCGAATGAACCCTTAACCTGAAACCTTGAAACCATGAAACCTGA
>Ga0105055_10000290_pt1 | contig 73636 bp, 62 predicted proteins | sample BON03_FD_78090 | JGI IMG/M metagenome (GOLD analysis project Ga0105055, IMG submission 78090) | Freshwater microbial communities from Lake Bonney liftoff mats and glacier meltwater in Antarctica - BON-03 | ecosystem: Environmental > Aquatic > Freshwater > Ice > Glacier meltwater | place: Lake... | reverse complement strand
ATGGAAGCCGGCATAACAGATGTATGGCTTAATACGCAGGCTTTGGTTAGCGTTGTACTCGAACTTATTAGCTAGACGAATGTGCCATTCGTTTGGCGTAACGTAAAAACAGCGGATAGAGCGTAAAACCCAATGGCAAGCACAACAGCGCCCAACCGATAACGGCTGTAATTCCCCATTGCAACGCTTCTAACCCCAAACGTTTGGAAACATTTACAATATCGTTTAAGCCAAAATCAGGTGGTAGTTGCCAGCCTGTCAGTTGACTTCCCAGCCAAGTGAAAGGTAATATCAGAGCAAGTTGAACGGGATAAAGTCCGTATAAAATCACCAATACTAGAGGTAAATTGAGGCGAGCCACCCAACACACCGCAATACAAATCAAAGTCACTGGCCCGATAACTGGGAAAATTGCAGCTAGAACTCCAAAACAAGCCGAAGCAGCCCATTTTTCAGGGGTCATGCCATCCACCAATAGTTGTTTAAGCTTGGAGATAAGTAAACGGGCACGTTGCTTCACCTTGCAATTTCGCTAATCTAGATCATATATCAGGTTACGATACACGCTTAATTTATCGGCGTGGCCCTTCTAGTCTTTTGTGTTTCACTGTGCTTTCCAATGAGGTGCAAAATCACTAACCTTGTGACCCATAATCATACGCTATGAATAAAATAAAAGTAGCTAATCCGGTTGTAGAACTGGATGGCGATGAAATGACCCGCATCATCTGGCAATACATCAAGGAAAAACTTATACTTCCCTACCTCGATCTTGACATTAAATATTTCGATTTAGGAATGGAACACCGCGATCAGACCGATGATCAGGTAACTATTGATGCCGCGGAAGCCATCAAAAAATATAATGTGGGTATCAAATGTGCCACTATCACGCCAGATGAAGCTCGTGTTGAAGAATTTAAACTCAAGCAGATGTGGAAATCGCCCAATGGAACCATACGGAACATTTTGGACGGCACTGTTTTCCGGGAGCCTATAGTCATCAATAATATTCCCCGACTCGTACCAAACTGGACGGCGCCCATATGTATTGGTCGTCATGCCTTTGGTGATCAGTACCGTGCTACCGACTTCCTCGTTAAGGGTAAGGGTAAACTCACCATTAAATTCGAAGGGGAAGATGGTTCTGTCATTGAACATGAAGTATATAACTACAAAGGAGATGGCGTTGCCCTGGCGATGTACAATACCGATGAATCTATCACCGGTTTTGCACGTGCTTGTTTTAACCAGGCGCTGATTAAAAAATGGCCGCTGTACTTGTCGACCAAAAACACCATCCTGAAAAAATATGATGGTCGTTTTAAAGACATCTTTGAGGACATCTATCAGCAGGAATTTAAGACCGCCTATGAAGCTACAGGGATTACTTACGAGCATCGATTAATTGATGACATGGTTGCTTCGGCCTTAAAATGGAACGGCAACTTTGTATGGGCTTGTAAAAACTACGACGGAGACGTACAGTCTGATACCGTCGCCCAAGGCTTTGGCTCACTTGGTTTAATGACGTCTGTATTAATTACACCCGATGGCAAAACCATGGAAGCTGAGGCAGCACATGGTACTGTAACCCGTCATTATCGCAATCACCAACAAGGAATAGCAACCAGTACTAACCCCATTGCAAGCATTTTTGCTTGGACGCGTGGCTTAGCCTTTCGCGGCAAACTCGACAACAACCCTGCATTGATTGATTTCTGTGATAAATTGGAAGCTGTATGTATTGAAACCGTTGGAGCAGGTCAAATGACCAAAGATCTTGCGGTTTGTATTCACGGTAATAAAGTCAAACACGGCGAACACTTTCTCAATACCGAAGAGTTTTTGGATAAGCTGAACCAGAATCTGAGTGCGAAACTAAGCTAAACCTCATTTCGGCACATAATAAAGCCCGATTGTTTGCGAACAATCGGGCTTTATCGTAGAAATAGGTGCTGTCTAACGCTGAATAGCGAGTGCGGGTACTTGTTTTTGCAATAAAGCAAATCCACCGAAGGTAACGCCGCTGAATACCAAATCACCTACAAAACTATTGTGTAAGAATGGAATTGCTGCAGTGTAACAAGCCATTAAACCGCTAAAGTTCGCTGGATAAACGCCACTTCCTTGCCAAACCATCAAATTAGAAACGAGGAAAAACACAGCTGAAGCAATTAATGAACGACTTCCAACGGATTTAAAGCTCACATTTTTAATACTGCTGCCCATCCAAACAAAAAACATATAACACGCATATATACCCAAGGTATCGATCTGTATTACATAGCTCAGATCATTGTAGCTGTACAAAATACTATTTACCAATACATCGCTCAACACGGCTGCCAACAACATTATGCCGTAACGTTGACTGTTTTTCATGAGGTGCGCACCACCCAGTAAAGCGATGGCCGCCATGGGTGAAAAATTAACTGGATGTGGCAATAAACGGGTTAATGCCAAGCCAATCATGATGGCTCCCAGCGTAAGCAGTCGGGTTTGGTTCGTTTGCATAGATCGGATTTGATTCAACAAATTTAGCTAAAACTCTTTCAAGTCGATTCAGCTAAAACAGCCTTATCAGCATGTGCTTCATTTTTCATTTGTGCGGCCAGTTCGTGGCCCAAATAACGTTCGATAAGATTATGTACACCATATATAGCTGGTGTAAGTACAAGCGCTGCAGTGAATTTGTAGATATAGTTGATAATACAAATGCTCATTACCAATTCCATTTTCCATCCTGCGCCCAAATAAAAGGCGATAAATAAGACCACGAAGCTATCAATGAACTGAGAGACCAACGTAGAACCGGTTGCCCTTGCCCAAATATATTTTTCACCCGTCAATTTTTTAATGCGATGAAAAACGAATACATCCACAAACTGACCAATCAAAAACGCGCAGAGGGAACCTATGATAATCCATAAACCTTGACCAAAAATAGCATTATAGGCTACTTGCATATCCTCAACACCTTTGGCACTTTGACTTCCTGGCCAAAAGCCAGCAGGTTCTAGTGAAATAGACAGATATACCATCAGAAAAGCAAAAGAAATGAGTAATGCAGCGAAATAAGAAAAAGTCCTCACTCCTTTTCGGCCATAATATTCATTTATTATGTCCGTCATCACAAAAACAACAGGCCACAGCAGTACGCCCGCAGTGAGATTAAAACTGAGATTGTCGATGCCAAATAGTGACCAATTCACACCATTTAACCCTAGCGTAGCCTCCAAGGAAAAAATCTTTACCCCAATAAATTCAGCCAATAAGGCATTGGCAATAAAAAATCCACCTAAGATGAGAAAGAGATACACCTTCTTCGGGTGCCAGACTTGAATGGCTTTCATTTAAAAACAAACTTTTTTGCTCGTGTAAGTGTATGTTCAATAGGTCTAAACACAATCAGCGCTATGCTCAATTTTACAGCTTTTAATCCAACCCGCTTACATTTTGGTAAAGGTGTCGTCGAAAAATTAGGTCCAGAGGCTGCGGCCGCTGGTAAAAAGGCACTCATTATCATTGGAAAAGGCTCTGTTAAAAATAATGGCGTGTTGCAAAAAGTTATCGATAGTCTGGAAGCTAACAAGGTAGCATGGCAATTGTTCGAAGGAATCAAGTCAAATCCGGAATTTGAAATGGCTGATGCCGCTGTTGAAGTTGCCAAAACCTTTCAAGCAGATATAATCGTAGCTGTAGGCGGTGGATCGGTTATCGATACGGCAAAAGCCGTTTGCGCGGGATTTTATGTCGACCACGGCGTGTGGGATTTTTATGCAGGGAAAGGACTCAATCCCAGCCAAGCCCTACCCCTATTTGTAGTGCTTACTTTAGCAGCTACTGGAACAGAAATGAACCGGTTTACGGTATTGCAAGACACCCAAAACAAACAGAAACGTGGCTGGGGGCATGAGCTACTCTATCCAAAAGTTTCTTATTTAGATCCAGAATTCACCTATTCGGTACCTGTTACCTACACTGCGTATGGTATCGCTGATATGCTGGCGCATACTTTCGAATTGTACTTTAGTACGGATCCAGCCCCACTTTCCGATGCATTTGCAGTAGATGTGGTCAAGCTAGGTTTCCAGTATGGCCCCAAAGCAATCGCTGATGGAAACAACTACGATGCCCGGGCGAATCTGCTTTGGCTATCGACCATCGCACTGAATGGCTCCCTTCAAGCTGGCAAGAGGACGGGTGATTTTGGTGTACATAGCTTTGAACATGTACTCAGCGTTTTGTTCGATATCCCCCACGGTGCAGGACTTTCCATTGTTTATCCCGCTTGGATGAAACATTTCAAGGCACAAATTGGTGATAAGCTGGAAGTACTGGCGGAACGAATTTTAGGTTCCGGTGCTAGCTCGACAGATTTTATAACTGCCCTGGAAGAATTTTATGACCAAATAAAAACCCCAAAACGCCTCAGCGATTGGGGTATTGGCGAGGATAAACACGCCTTAATACTTGAAACCTTGGAATTTAACAAGGTGAAAGGCGCCTTTTTTGACATGACAACCTCCGACTACAAGGCATTGCTTGCATTGATGGCTTAAATAGGTCGTAGTAGCGATGCAATCCTTTGAATGGCATTTTTTGTAGCGGCTAAGGAAATAACCAAAAGCCTGATAAACCTTACGGGGATTTAAGTGAGATTGTAGTTAATCTAGTGATACAATCCTTTAATGCTTAATGGTAGTCAGAAAATAACGCTGTTGCCTGATCTTTCGCTTGCAATAACGCTTTTGTATTTAGCTTTAAATCGGCGCCTTTAGATTGGAAAAAGTTTACCATTACTTCTGTGGCCATATTACCTACCAAGTCGTCTTTTGCCATCGGACAACCGCCAAAACCCAACATAGCACCGTCAAATCGACTGCAACCACTGCGATAAGCGGCTTCTAATTTTTCAACACGTGTAGCCGGATGACTGTGCAAATGCACGCCAAATTCGACTTCAGGAAAACTAGGGGTTATATGTTCATACAATGCACTAATACTATCGGGTTCGGCTACACCCACGGTATCGGAGAAAGAGAGTATCCGTATACCCACACCGCTCAAACGATCAACCCAGCGGGCAACTAGTTCTGGACTGTACTTTTCGCCATATGGGTTGCCAAAACCCATCGACAAGTAAACCACAAGTGTTTTATTTTTTTGTAAACATACGTCCTGTATACGACAACCCGTGGCAAATGACTCTTCAATCGTTGCGTTAGTATTGCGTATCTGAAATATTTCGGAGACCGAAAACGGAAAACCTAAATAGTCAATTTGCTCAAAAGCTGCTGCATCTTTGGCGCCGCGCACATTAGCAACAATTGCCAATAATTTGGTATCTGATGTGCTCAAATCCAGTTTCTCTAACAATTCAGCCGTGTCTTTCATTTGAGGAATAGCTCGAGCGGAGACAAAACTGCCAAAGTCGACTGTATCGAACCCTATTCGAAGTAAACTATTTATGTATTCGGCCTTTACAGCCACAGGTATAAAATCGCGAATTCCTTGCATAGCATCCCGTGGACATTCGATTAATTTAATTGCAGCTGGGTCCTTTGACATTATTATTTTACTTTCATTGTTGTATTGCACCGGCTATTCCTTTGAAATTGGCTCAAATCCTCGTAATTTTCAGCGTTTTTTCGCCCTGAGCGGGATGACAGCACCAATTTACCATGAACGACCACAAAGAAAACACTTCCAAAGCATTATCGGGAGAAGAAGTCAAAGCAACTTCCCAAATCAATGCGAACGATGTTCCTGCCGAACAGGCGGGCATTGAGCCTGTTTCCGCCGATGCGCAACTGCAAACTGCTCCAGTAGCTAGTTCTGAAAACGGAATGAAAGACCCCGTTGAAGAAACTGCTGAAATTAAGTCGGAAAAGCCTAAAAAGGCCAAAACTGCACCAAAACCAAAAACAGCAGTTGTCGTTGAACCCGGTGAAGTAGTTGCTCACATAAGTTCAGGTGCTGATTTACCCGATACGGAAGAGGAAGAAGATCACGATGCTGAGGAATTGCAAGATGAGGCCGATTATGAGGGAATGGACATCGATACCTTGGTTCAGCATTTTATGGAATCGGTAAAAAATGACAATCTTCAAACGGTTAAAAACCAGATTTTCACGTTAAAAAATCTGATTGAAACTCATTTCGACCAAGATCGTCGTTTTAAACTAGTTGCATTTTTAGAAGAGGGCAATGAAGCGGATTCTTTCGCTCCTGTTCCTAATCCCCTACACCTGCTTTATTTAGAGCATCTTTCTCGTTACAGCGAAAGACGCCATAAGGAAAAGGAAAATAGAGATCAACAATTGCAAATTAACTTCAATAAGCGAGAAGAACTCCTTGAAAAATTGCGTGTTCTGGTAGATTCGGAAGAACAACATTCGCATGACAGCCTCAAGGAGATTCAAGCACATTGGAAAGAAGTAGGTACAGTCGCCTTAAATCAACGACGTGAGCAATGGCAACGTTACCACTTCCTAATCGATAAGTTTTACGATAACCTACGTATCAACCGCGAGCTCAAAGAGCTTGATTTGCATAAAAACCTAGAAGCAAAAACGGAACTCTGTGAAAAGGCGGAGGAGCTTTTGCTTGAGCCTTTACTCAAAAAAGCGATTGACACACTCAATCAGCTTCACGAACACTGGAAACAGTTAGGCCCCGTGCCACGTGAGCAAAAGGAAACAATCTGGGAAAGATTCAAAGCCGCCAGTGATCAGGTATACGACAAACGAAAAGCTTACTTTCATGTTCTTGACGGTGAAAGAGAGCAGAACCTGGTTAAGAAAGAAGCACTTTGTGTAAGAGTAGAAGCCCTTTTGGCTGAAATACCTAAAGAACACAATGGCTGGCAACGTATAAGTGAGGCCGTAGAAGCCATTCAAGCCGGATGGAAATCGATTGGTTTTGCGCCAAAAGCCCAGAATACAAGCATCTGGAAACGATTTAAAGATGCTTGTGACCATGTGTACCAAGCTAAAAATCAATTCTACAAAGACGTTCGCCAAGATCAACTCGACAATCTGAACAAAAAGTCCACCCTTTGTGAGCAAGCAGAGGCCCTAGAATCCAGTGAGGAGTGGAAATCATCGACCGACGCCTTAATTCGTTTACAAAAGGAATGGAAAAAAATTGGACCGGTCCCCAAAAAGTACAGTGATAAAATCTGGAAACGTTTCAGGACTGCTTGCGACAACTTCTTCAATCATAAAAACGAACATTTCTCATCTCAAGACAAAGGTCAAGAGGAAAATCTAGCCAAGAAACTGCTCCTCATAAGCCAAATTGAAGGCTTTGTAAGCAGTGGTAATGGCAGTATCGACTTAGACCAATTAAAAGCTTTCCAAAGAGAATGGCTCGACATAGGCTTCATTCCACTTAAGGATAAAAAGGAGGTTCAAGAAAAATACCGTACTGCGCTAAATGCCCATTTTGATACACTCAAGGTAAGTCCAGCCGAGAAATCGAAAATGAACTTTCAAAACAAGGTAGAAGCCATCAAAAACGATAAAGACGGTGACAAATTAATGCGCAAGGAGCATTTCCAAATCCAAAACAGGGTCAATGGACTCACAAGTGATATCACGCTTTGGGAGAATAACATGGAGTTTTTTACCGCTTCTAAAAACTCCAAAAATGCAGAATTGCTCAAACAGGAAATAGAGCAAAAAATCATTAAAGCCAAGGTTGAAATTACCGAGTTGAAACAAAAATTAGCTATCCTAAGGGAGGTTTAATGGAGCACAGCGGACATCCAGTGGTGTTGTTCGACGGTTATTGCCGCTTGTGTCACGCATCTGTGCGTTTTTTACGCAGATACGACCACAAGCGGCTTTTTCGTTTTGCCACACTCGATTCGGCGTTTGCACGTCAATTACAAATGAAAGCTGTAGATGGCAATTCAGTACTTTTATTTTACGATGGTAAGTTGTACGAACGATCCACAGCGGTGCTAGAACTTCTGCGCTTATTGAGCGGTGGTTGGCAGTTCTTTTACGTTTTTAGATTTTTGCCCTTGTTTTTCCGCGATGGCGTTTATAACCTTATAGCAGCCATCCGCTACAAGGTTTTTGGCAAATACGAAACCTGCCCGCTCCCTACACCTGAGGATGCTGCTTTATTTTTAGCCTAACGATCGTATTTCTCGAGTTGTTTCAGCAATACCTGTATGTCCTTCGGATAGGGCGCTGTAACGTCCACCTCTACCCCATCGCTTGCCATAAATTTGATTTGATGGGCGTGTAAAGCGAAACGACCAATCATGGGCCGTTCTTCTTCAAACTCACCAATATTATATTTGCGTTTGATGCGTGACAATTTAGGTGCTTTACCACCGTAGGCGGTGTCACCAGCTATGATAGCCTTTTGGGCAGCTAAATGAACACGGATTTGGTGGGTACGACCTGTTATTGGTGTACATTCTACCAGCGTATAGTGTCTGAAGTAGGTAAGGGAATTAAAGTAGGTTAAAGCTTCTTTCCCCTCTTTGAAATCAATTTTCATTAAACCATTCCTACTCGGACCAATGGGCAAATCCACCTCTAGTTGATCAAAACGATGTATACCTTCAATAACCGCATGGTACCGTTTGATTACCCTGCGGTGCTCAAACTCCATGGATACATAACGATAAGTCTCATCATTTTTGGCCAATATCAGCGCGCCACTTGTTTCTTTATCAAGTCGGTGGCAAAGCCGTAATTCGGGGTGATGTGCCCTGGCTATTTTTAAGAGGCTGGGATTTTCAGCAAATCGTTCATCAAGTGAGCTAAGATGGGGCGGTTTGTTAACTACCGCTACATTTTCGTTTTCAAACAGGATCATGTCCTGCAAAGGGGGCCATTTCATTGGCGCAAAAATACCGTTTTACGCGCTACTTATCGTCTGCCTTTTTTAACGTAACACCAAAAGTAGAACCATCTCCCTCCGTACTCCGAACGGTAACCGATTGATTATGCGCTTCCATGATATGTTTAACAATGCTCAAGCCAAGTCCGGTGCCCCCTTCCTCTCTCGATCTGCCCTTATCTACCCTATAAAAACGCTCAAAAAGACGCGGAAGAAGCTCTTCTGCTATTCCAATGCCTGTATCTGCAATTTCAACGAGATAGTAGGTGTCCATATCGTAAATACCTGCGAGCGTACTGCCCCCGCTGTTACCGTATTTAATTGAATTGGTGATTAAATTGACAAAAACCTGTCTGATACGTTTTTTATCTGCCTGAACAAAAAAAGGAGGGTGTATGCCTTGTTTGAAGCCCAAGGTAATCCCCTTTTCCGTCGCTTTCATTTCAAGTGCGTCGTAAATATCTCGGATGAGTTCCCAAATATCAAAAGTCTCCAGATCAAGCTTTGTTTCGCCTGTTTCTAATTCAGAAATTGTAAGTAAGTCTTTGACCAAAATTTCCATACGGTCGGCACTTTTGGCAGCCTTTTTTAAAAAATGTTTAGTTAACTCAGGGTCTTCCAATGCGCCGTCGAGCAGGGAATGTATATAACCCTGTATATTAAAAATGGGCGTTTTCAACTCATGGGATACATTGCCAAGGAACTCCTTGCGGTAGAGCTCCATTTTTTGGAGTTGGTCGTTTTCGCCAACCCTTTCTTTTGCCCAATTGTCTACTTCTCGTTCCACTTCTCCCAATGGATCAGTGCCCATTTTTTCATCTACTAGCGCATTAAATTTGTTTGATTTATAGTTATAGATGGTCTTGTAAATGATTTTAATTTTGCGGTAGATGAAATAATTCACCGCAAATGAAATTGTAAAATAGGCCAAAAAAAACATCAAAACTGTGGTAATGACCATCGTTAGCCAAACAATTGGCGTGAATACCAACAGCAGGAAAAAACAAACGGCCAATATGGCCGCTGCTAATAATGCTATTCGATTTGGGGTAGGGTTTTTCACTCCGTTCCGAACTTATAACCAACGCCTTTAACGGTAACAATGTAGTCTTCTCCTACCTTTTCTCGTAATTTCCGTATGTGTACATCGATGGTTCGATTGATAACAACCACATCGTTACCCCATATTTGCTCCAATATCATATCCCTTGAAAATACTTTTCCTGGTTTTGAGGCTAATAAAAAGAGCAACTCAAATTCCTTTTTTGCCAAATTAATTTGCTTGCCACCTTTATAGACCAAAAAAGTTTCACGATCTATAACAAGATCTTCGATTTCGATTTTAGGCTGTATATTATCTTCCTTACCGCCACTGCGTCGCAATATGGCATTAATACGACTGATAAGTGCCCGTGGTTTAATGGGTTTGGCGATGTAATCATCTGCACCTGCATTAAATCCCATCACCTCCACAAATTCCTCATTTCGTGCGGTAAGGAAAACTATGAAGGTAGCCTTAAGCTTTTCAATTTCCCGAATTTGACGACAAGTTTCAATGCCATCCATTTTTGGCATCATGATGTCAAGTATGATCAAATCGGGTCGGAATTCTTTGGCAATTTTTATGGCGTCTACTCCATTACTTGCGGTAGCTACATCGTAACCTTCTTTGGCGAGGTTGTAGGCAATAATTTCGAGAATATCTGGCTCGTCATCAACAGCTAGAATTTTGGGTTTGCCGCTCATATTTTAAATTTATACTCAAAGTAAGCTACAAAATCTCCGCGCTTTATTTTTCTAGTCGTTAAGAAATTATTAATTCAGGATGTCCTCCAACTTGGCCTCGAGTTCCCTGCCGCGCAAATTACGACCAACAATTACACCTTTAGGATCAATCAGATAAGTGGCTGGTATGCCTGTTATGTTGTATAAAACAGCCGCTTCACTGTCCCAATACTTCAAGTCACTTACATGTTGCCAGTCAAGCTGATCATCTTTTATGGCTTTCACCCAAGCACTGCTGTCACGATCAAGACTCACACCAAGTATATCGAAGCCTTTGTCCTTAAACCTATTGTACATACGAACCACATTGGGATTTTCCTGTCGGCAAGGTGCGCACCAAGAAGCCCAAAAATCTATAAGGATGTATTTTCCACGCAAATCTGAAAGTTTGATGGACTCCCCTTGAGGGGTTTTGAGCGTAAAATCTGGCGCTGCCTTGCCCACTTGTAAATTAGCCTGGGCGGCATACGGTTCAATGAAGGCTTTTAAATAGGCGGTATACTTAGACTTTGGGTGGCTTTGTTCAAATTGCTCTAGGCGTTTTGCATACCACACATAATCGTTCTCAGGCGAAATAAACCCTCCAGCAAACAAAATGGCATAAATTGGCACCACGGTTTCATCCTTCTTTTCGAAAAAATCATAGACAAAAGCCTTTTGCTTTTCTTCCAAAACCTCATAACGCGTCTGCGCAATGACACGGACAGAATCGAACTGTGGGGTTTTCACAAACGGCTCAATAAAAGTATTTAAGGCATTAACACCTTCCTGAAATGCGTTAAAAGCATCAAAAAAGGATTTTAATTCAGCGGAACCTGCTGATCCTGAAATTTCGTAGGCTTTGTCGAACGTATTTTCATCCGCCTGAATGGATATTTCATTGCCGTTTTCGGCTAAAAATGGAATAAGTCGACCATCTAAATTTAAAACAAATACAGTAGGCTCTGTTGTTCTCGCTTTTAATTCGAAAACTCCATTTTCTGCCAATACGACCGAGTCAATGGTAATTACTTGTTTATTGGTAAATTCCATCAATTTCAATTGCTGACCGGCAGCACCCTGTATTTCTCCACTTACCGTAAACTGGTTATTAAAAATGGGCTTGCAGGACATACTGATAAGCAGTAGCACTACGCCAAAAGCGAATAGCTTTTTCATATTTAAGCTTCTAATTGTTTAATAAAAATTTGGGTGGCCACTTTTGGGTCGGCCTTACCCTGGGTTACCTTCATCAAATCACCCATAAATAAGCCAATTACTCCTTTTTTTCCGTTTTTGTATTCTTCGACTTTTTCAGGGTAGCGTGCTAATATTTCAGCGATTTGAAGCGCCAATTGATCTACATTACTTTCCTGGACTACGTTCAATCGTTTGGCAATATCGAGGGGAGCTTCGTCTTTTTTCAGCAATTCAGGAAATATCCGCTGGCTAGCTACGCTGTTGCTCACCACTTGTTCATCGATGAGTTGAATTAGCTCAGCCAAACGTTTTGCTTTCAAATTTAAGGATTGTAGTGAGCTGGCTTCTGCATTAATAACCGATTTAACTGGCCCCATGATCCAGTTAGCTGCTGCTTTGTAATTGGTTGTAATACCAGCCAGTTCTTCAAAATACAAGGCGATATCCTTACTGTCGGTGAGCACTTGGGCATCGTAAGCCGATAAGCCATACTGCACTTGGAATTTAGCCAACAATTCTGCTGGCAATGGCGGCATGGCCAATCTTATGCTCTCAATGTATGGTTGCTCAATGATTACTGGCTGCAAGTCAGGTTCCGGGAAATAGCGATAATCATTGGCTTGCTCTTTCGAACGCAGGGAAAAGGTGGAGCCATTCACCGCATCAAAGCTGCGGGTTTCTGAGCCATAGGTTTCGCCAGCCTCCAAAAGATCGATTTGCCGCTTGAATTCATATTCAATAGCCCTTTGAACGTTACGGATGGAGTTCATATTCTTCACCTCCACCTTCACACCAAATGCTGTTGCTCCTTTGAGCATTACAGAGATATTGGCATCGCAACGCAAACTACCTTCTTCCATATTACCATCGCAGATGTCGAGATAACGAACCAGTTTGCGGACCTCTGTAAGGTAGTTGTAGGCTTCTTTGGCGGTACGAATGTCAGGTTCAGATACTATTTCAAGCAACGGAACGCCACAGCGATTTAAGTCTACTAGCGAATCGTATGGATCAAGATCGTGTATGCTTTTGCCGGCGTCTTCTTCCATATGAATACGGGTAACACCTATACGGTGTATGCTGCCATCGTCGGATACAACATCCAGATAACCGTTAGTACATATGGGTGTGTTCTGCTGAGTAATCTGATAGCCCTTGGGTAAATCGGCGTAGAAGTAGTTCTTACGGGCAAACTCATTCCAACGGCGAATGTCGCAATGCATTGCTAGCCCAAGTTTTACCGCATGTTCGAGAACTTGCTCGTTTAATTTAGGTAAAGTGCCTGGATGGCCCAAAGAAATAGGACTGACCTGGGTATTTGGCATAGCACCATAGCTGGCACTATCGGATGAAAATGCCTTGGAATTGGTATTTAGCTGGGTATGCACCTCTAGCCCTACCACCAATTGGTATTTATCGTATATCGTCGAACTCATTTATCTTCAATTAATTGGAGAGCTTTCGCATAAACGGCGGCTAGGCCTGCTGGGTTTTGCCCACCAGCTGTTGCCAAGAAAGGCTGACCGCCCCCGCCACCTTGAATTTCTTTTGCCAGCTCACGGATTAGCTGACTCGCATTTAGGCCAGTAGCATTTACCGCGTCATCGCCAATAGCAACAACCAGTTGAGCTTTGCCGTCGATTTCTGCTCCTAGAACCACAAAACTGGATTTTTCACGCCGGATCAATTGACCTATTCGGCGTAGTACCTCTGGAGAACTAACCTTCACAGTTTTGGCAATGAACTTCAAATTTGTTTTTTGAATAAAATCCTTTTCTAACCGATCCACCCATAATTCTGCTTGAATCTGCTCCAATTGGTCATTAGTTTTTCTAAGTGCATTAGTCTCTTCAAGTAATTTATTCACGCTAATAACTATATCTTTCGGGTTTTTAAGCCCATCACGAATCTGCTGCAGTTGTTTTAACTGTTCCTGCACATAGGCCCAAGCCTTTGCGCCCGTAATGGCTTCGATACGCCGTACACCAGTAGCAATAGAGGCTTCACTGATAATTTTTACCAAACTTATTTCTGTGGTATTTTTAACATGGGTTCCGCCGCACAATTCCACTGAGTAATTTTTATCGAATGTAATAACCCGGACAAACTCACCATATTTTTCGCCAAATAAGGCCATAGCACCTAGTTTTTTGGCTTCATCGATGGCAATATTCCGGCGTTCATTCAAAGGAATTGCAGCTCTAATTTTTTCATTGGCCAATTGTTCCACTTGCTCAAGTTCTTCCTCCGTCAATTTACTAAAGTGTGAAAAGTCAAAACGGAGGTAATCCACATTTACCAAACTACCCTTTTGCTCCACATGTTTTCCCAACACTTCGCGTAATGCAGCATGTAATAAATGTGTAGCCGAGTGGTTGTTGGTTATCGCTTGACGTTTTAAAGCATCTACTTCGGCATATACATTGTTTTGTAATGCAGCGGGCAGCTTGGAGACTTCCAATACCTGTAAACTGTTCTCTTTAAAGCTATTGAGTACCTTTATCTGTTCGTTGTTTATACGTAAAATACCGGCATCTCCTACCTGACCACCACTTTCGGCATAAAAAGGAGTTTCATTCAAAACGAGTTGATATTGATCCTTGCCTTTGGCGTTTACTGTTCGGTAACGTTGTATGGTGGTTTCAGCTGAAAGCTGATCGTACCCAACAAAGCTGCTACCTTCTTGCGCGTCGTGCACAAAAGTCCAATCGCTCGTATCCACTTTGGATGCACTTCTAGAACGTTCCTTTTGTTTGGCCATCTCGCGGTCAAAACCAGCCTCATCCACTAGCAAACTTTGTTCTTTGGCGAGAAGTGCGGTTAAATCGACAGGGAAGCCATAAGTATCGAAAAGCTCAAACATGACCTCGCCAGGTATCCTATTTTCATTCTTGGCTGCCAACTCCTCACGAATTTGGTCAAAGCGCCGTAAACCATTGGTCAACGTACGTAAAAAGGCTAATTCTTCTTCTTTTACAATCTTTTGGATAAAATCAACTTGCGACGGTAATTGGGTAAACACAGGGCCCATTTGATCTGAAAGTAGGCCAACGAGTTGGTATAAGAATGGTGCATCAAAACCCAAGAAGGTGTAGCCATAACGAATGGCACGACGCAAAATGCGGCGACAAACGTATCCTGCCTTGTTGTTGGATGGCAGCTGGCCATCAGCTATAATAAAGGTGATGGCGCGAATATGGTCGGAAATAACCCGAAAGGCGATGTCTTGCTTTTCGTCTTCACCATACTTTTTACCACTCAAAGTTTCCAGTTCTCGAATGAGCGGCTGGAATACATCGGTATCGTAGGTTGCTTTTTTGCCTTGAATGGCCATACACAGGCGTTCGAAGCCCATTCCAGTATCGACATGACTTGCTGGTAAATTTTCAAGCTTACCGTTTTGTAAGCGATTAAACTGAATAAAAACCAAGTTCCAAATTTCAACTACTTGTGGGTGATCCGCATTCACTAAATCCTGCCCGGGTACGGCTTGTCTTTCGGCATCACTGCGTAAATCCACATGTAATTCGGAGCAAGGTCCACAAGGCCCAGCATCGCCCATCTCCCAAAAGTTATCTTTTTTGGAGCCATCGAGGACACGATCGTTGGGGAGATATTGCAACCAATAGCCACGAGCTTCTTCATCCGATCCCAAACCTTCGCCAGCGTCTCCGCCAAATACGGTTGCATATATGCGTGATTTGTCGAAAGCATACTCCACGGTGAGAAGTTCCCAAGCCCAATCGATGGCCTCTTTTTTGAAATAATCACCAAAAGACCAGTTTCCCAGCATTTCGAACAGGGTATGGTGGTAGGTGTCGTGGCCAACGTCTTCCAAGTCGTTGTGTTTACCCGACACGCGTAAACAATGTTGGGTATCGGCAATGCGTGGATATTTAACCGCCTGATTGCCAAGAAAAATTTCTTTAAACTGATTCATGCCCGCGTTGGTGAACATGAGTGTTGGGTCGCCTTTTACGACTATAGGTGCCGCTGGTACAAGGTGGTGTCCTTTTGACTGAAAAAAATCAAGGTACTTTTTACGTATCTCCGTAGATGTCATAAATGGCTGATGCTGTGAATGATTATAGTTATTGTCGAAACTAAGTTTGCATGGTTCTGAAAACAGCCTTAATTTCAGCGACGCTAAATTAGCGAATAATCGCCAAGTATGGCCAGAATCAAGTACTACTACAATACCGCAAAGTTACGTTACGAAAAGGTAGAAATCACCTGGAAACAACGTTTAATACGTGTATTCGGCTTTTTGTCGGCTACTGCGGTCTTTGCATTGGTAATCTTGGTACTTGCCTACTCCTATCTAGATTCTCCAAAAGAAAAGCAACTCAAGCGCGAAATCAACCAACTACAGCTGCAGTATGAACTGGCTTATGACAAGCTCAGTTTGATGGAAAAGGTCATGAAGAATCTACAAGACAGAGATGACAACATCTATCGCGTCATTTTTGAGGCTGAACCTATCAGTGAAAGTATTCGGACCTCTGGCTTTACCGCAACCAATTATAACGAATTGCAGAGTTTCAGCAATGGCGAATTAATGATTGAAACCGCTAAAAGAATCAACCGCGTAGCAAAGCAGATGTATATACAGTCGCGGTCTTATGACGAGGTAGCGAAAATGGTAAAAGACAAAGCGAAGTTATTGTCTTCCATACCTGCTATTCAGCCTATCTCAAACAAAGAACTTAATCGCATAGGCTCCGGTTTTGGCTATCGGATCGACCCCATCTACAAAACTGTTAAAATGCATGAGGGCATCGATTTTACAGCACCCATGCGTACCGAGATTTATGCAACTGGCAATGGACGAGTTGTAGAAGTAGATCGCATGCATCGAGGTTATGGCAATATGATCGTAATAGATCATGGTTATGGTTATCGCACACTCTATGCTCATTTATCGAAGTTTAATGTACGACCTGGGCAACAAGTTAAAAGGGGTGAAATAATTGGATATGTAGGCAATACAGGAAAATCTACTGCCCCTCACCTCCACTATGAAGTCATTAAAGATGGCGCCAAGGTAAACCCCATCAATTTTTTCTACAACGATATTTCTGCCTCCCAATACGAACAACTTATAACCAATGCCTCGGTGGTTAACCAGGCCTTCGACTAAAATGCCTTACAAAGAAAAAGTGATTGAAAAGAGCTATTTCACTATAGGTGAAGTAGCCGAAATGTTTAGCGTAAGCACCTCATTGATTCGCTTCTGGGAACAGGAATTCGATATTTTACAGCCTAAAAAGAACAAAAAGGGCAACAGACTCTTTACCCGGAAGGATCTTGATAATCTTAAAATCATTTTCCATTTGGTAAAAGAACGTGGCTACACACTAAAGGGCGCTAAAATAAAGTTAAAAACCGAGGGAACGGATGTCTCCAAAGAACTTCAGGTGCTCGAAAGCCTACAACGCCTAAAAAGCTTTCTTGTTGAGCTAAAGGCAGATGTATCTGACGATTCAGATGAAACAACTGACTAGTATTCGCCTAATTGCTGATCAAAGTGTTGATAATCAAGTGCTGAATTAAAACATTTATAACAAAACAAGGTTTAGATTGCAGAAAACCTTGGTCATGTGGCGACAAATGAATGGCACAGCTGTATTGGACGAATTGGGTACAGCCGTCGAAAAAATGATACTTCAGGAAAAAAAATCCGGCTATAGACTAAAAATTTGCATCGGAACCGATAGCCAGGTAAAAGGGGCAACTACCGAATATGCCACCGTTGTTGTGCTGATACGTGAAGGCCACGGCGGACGGATGCTGGTACACAAGAGCAAGGAGAAACAAAAAATATCTATCAAAGAACGCCTCTTAAAGGAAGTGGCTATGTCGATAGAAACAGCCTATTCCCTTATTACTGTCTTGAATCAATACGATATTGCCCTAGAGGTACACGCCGACATTAATAGCGACCCACAATTCAAGTCGCAAGTAAGCTATGCTGAAGCGAAGGGGTATATACTCGGTATGGGATTTGAGTTCAAAGCCAAACCCTTTGCCTTTGCCAGCAGCAGTTGCGCCAATAAGATGGTCAACTGATTAGAAACCAATCTTATATCTGCTTAGCCGATAACTCGAAAAGCAGCCTACTCCACCGTCTATATTGTCATACATTGGAAGCGGCTCTTCAAAAGGATTAGACCCTGTATAGTTAAGCCGCTTCACATGGTATTTGTAATACGAATTATCCGTAGTTAAGAGCAATATATCGCGCATTACAAATAAAGAATCCTCCTCAAAATTGTAAAAACCAACACCTGCGGTCATTTGCAGACCATTTTTGCCCTCGTCCTTCGATAATGCATTTTCAACCGTAAAATAGGTGGTATCTCCAAACCAAAAGGCTTGAACATCTCTGCTCATAATGCGGTAAAAATTAACCTCTGCAGGTGAATCTTGCCAAAAAATACGATTCATATTTTTAAACTGCCCGAAACCCAAAGGCACCCTGTATTCTTGTAGCGAGTCTATGGCAGGATTCGAACTTGGAATTCGGGTAATCGCAGTGGCCCGCTCTCCCCTTGGCGTACTGACTTCAAGCCTATAGGTGCCTCCTCCCATAAGCAGAAAAATGCTTTTATGAATAACATACCTTCCATTGGTGGTGAATGGTAGCGTCGCGGAGCTTGTTGTCGAGCTGAGGACAACCGTTGCATCACTTACCCGGTCATTTTCGAGCGTACTCTTCGCAAAGACGGGTGTAGTCATCCTTACTTCTACTAATATAGAGTCCGCCTCCGGACTGATAAAGCTAAAGACTACGAGTTCTGGATCCACTTGAGGAGGATCCACATCGGTAACGGTAGACTCACAAGATGAAAAAAGTGCGAATACGATAAAAAGGAAGTTGATACGCATGGCCTTAGAATTTAATGTTGTAAGAAACCGTTGGAATAATTGGGAAAAGCGTAATCTGCTTTAATGTGCGTTGCTGACCGGAGCTAGGAAACAAAGAATTACTTCCTGCATTACCGATAAAATAGAAATAAGGATTTTGACGATTATAAGCGTTATAAACGCTAATTTCTATGGTGCGGGTATACCATTTCATTTTTTTACTGATTTGCATACCCAAATCCAGCCGGTGATAAGGCGCCATTCGAAACTGGTTGCGCCCGGTATATTGACTCACATAGTTTTGATTAAAAAAATCAAAAATGTCATTTTGAACTGTCGAAGGGTCATGTATCGGCGCATACTGCTCGGCAACCGGTAGTGTAATTGCGTTTCCAGTACCGTAAACCCAGGTTGCCGAAAGGGTTATTCCATTTTTGTCGGGAGCAATCTCACGAAGTGCGAAGGTACCCACTATGGAAATATCATGTCGGCGATCATATCGTGCCCAAAATGCCCTTCCGTCGTTTAATTCATCAAATTGTAGCTGAGTCCAAGACAAGGTATAGCCTATCCAACCTGTAAAGTCGCCCTTTTTCTTTTGCAAGAATACTTCTGTTCCATACGACCAACCACGACCTGAGGTCACTACTTTTTCCCAACTGAACAAATCATTTGATTCATTTTCACCATCAACGGCTAGAAAACTTGAACCTTCTTTGTAAGCAATAATATTATCCATACGCTTATAATAGCCTTCTACTGTCAGCAAAAGCTTATGTTTTGGGATGTCGTAAGCCACCCCCATTGCAATTTGTTGTGATCGTTGGGGCGTAAGTGTTTGCGTGGCTGGCACCCAAAGATCAGTTGGTAGCCCTGCGCCTGTATTAGAAAGCAAATGAATGTATTGATTCATCAATGCATATGACGCTTTCACACTTAAATTTGAACTTATTTTATAATTGGCTGAAAATCGTGGTTCGAGATTAAAATAGTTAGTGTTTCTAGGTGCAAAATGGGTTAGTCGCAATCCAGGTTGTATGGTTAGACGATCATTTACTTTGATATCATCTTCTATATAAAGCGCATTTTCGTAGGCTATCACCTGATCTTTCGAGGTGGTATCGTTGCTAGAAAAATCATCAATCAATACTATGGCTGAAGGTGTAAAAACATGGCGTGTGAGCAAAGTACCGAAGCGGATGCTGTGATTGGTATTGGGTCGGTAATCAATATCGTACTTCAACGAAACATCCTGAACACCACTCGAGTAAACAAGACTGAATTTTTCATTCAGTACGTTAAAGTTAATATAGTTCTTAAAGGTATAATCCGTAAAAATGAGCGATGCATTTCCAAAAGTTTGATTGTTTATTAAGTGATTCCATCGCAAAGTTCCGGTACCATTCCCCCAATTTACTCCTGCTTCAAAACGGTCTTGACCTCCTTGTTTTATAAAAAAGCGATCCCGTCCAAAGTAACCGCTCAGATAGAGGGTGTTATTAGCATTGAGCTGATAGTTTACCTTGGCATTGAGATCATAGAAATAATATCCACCATCATCATCACCAGGTATGAAAGGCCGAATAAGTGCATCCAAGTAAGTACGTCGGGCACTGACTAGAAAAGAAGATTTGTTTTTAATAATAGGCCCTTCAAAGGTTGCACGAGAAGATATCGCTCCAATACCGGCCTCGCCAGTAAACTGCTCCTTGTTACCATCTTTCATGCGCATATCAATCACCGATGACAAACGTCCTCCATACCGTGAAGGAAAACCTCCCTTGGTTAAGTCTACACTTTTTAAAGCATCTCCATTAAAGAGTGAAAAAAAGCCAAAAAGGTGAAAAGCATTATAAACGATAGCATCATCTAGAATGATTAGGTTTTGATCTGGACCACCACCCCTAACGTACAAACCGGCATTCCCCTCTCCGCCTTTTTGAACCCCAGGCAAAAGCTGTATCACCTTTAATACATCCTTTTCGCCCAAAAGTGCAGGAATATCCTTGATTTGTTGAATTGGGACACTAATTACACTCATTTCAACACGATCACTCTCCTTTTTTTCCAATGCGTCTGCGGTTACAACAACCTCTCCAAGCATCTTGTCGGCAGTCTGAAGTTTAATTTCAAGCGAAACATCCTCACTCCTCAAATCAATGCGTATCGCTTGAGAAAAATAACCGATGTATGAAACAATCACCGTTATCGTATCAGCCGGGACTGTAATGCTAAAAAATCCAAACCCATTGGTAGTTGTTCCTGTTTTCAAACTTGGGATGTACAGCGCTGTTCCAATAAGACTTTCCTTACTACTGGCATCATATACAAAACCACTTAGAGTATGTTTTTCGACATTCTGCCTTTTCTGAGCATATAAATGAGGAGTAAACAAGAGGAGCCACAAAAGCAGTCCACGCGCAATTAACCGTCTAAACATTTTTGAAAATTGGGTAAGTTGGGTATTGCTTAAATGTCAAACTTTAAGCCAAATTTCACGTACTGTTTGCAATTTTTGAGTTTTTTTTACCCTTTTTGCCGATTTTAACTAGGAAATCTAATTAAAAGGCAATTTTGTCCTTTTATTTGATGGAATTTTAGTGCCCTCCTAGTCGAAAAACCTTGATAAAAGGCACTCTTTAGAATCATTCCAAAATAGGTTTCTGACATTCAAATGACAATTCCTGTAGTTAACTCAAGGAACTTTGCACAACCAAAAAGGGCGCCTCTTGGAGAAGCTTACCGTACTCGCTTTTACACACAAGAATTTTTACCTAACTGAATTAGGCAAGCTTGTCGTTGAGAAGCAACAATTAAAGGAAAGATTACATGTTTTGATTGGCCAACCAGAATTGGGCATTGAAGAGGTGTTTTATCTGTCTACATGTAATCGCGTAGAATTCATCATGACGACCGGCCAAACTTTTGGCTCGGCACAGACCCAATTGTTACTGGAGACCTTTTACGAACACTTTTCACCCACCCAGCTTAGCAATTTGGCCCAATTTGCCAAACTATACAAAGGTCAAGAAGCACTCGAACATATCTTCCGCGTAAGTTGCTCCATGGACTCGATGATCATTGGCGAAAGAGAGATTACCCGCCAATTGCGTCAGGCCTACGCAGACGGACTAGAGCTTGGGACAACCGCAGATTTTCTGCGATTAGTAATGAAACAGACCATCAAAACGGCCAAAGAAGTTTACACCGAGACCAGAATAGCCGAAAAGCCTATTTCAGTAGCTTCGGTAGCTGTGCGTAAACTCGTTGATTTCAATTTCAATGAAGATGCTCCTATTCTAATTATTGGGGCTGGCGAAACGAATACATTGGTAGGCAAATACCTGAAAAAGGCGGGTTACCGTAATTTTTCGATTTACAATCGTACGCTCGAAAAAGCCCAACAACTCGCCAACTACATTGGCGGCCAAGCCTACGCTTTAGACCAGCTAAGTGGCCATGCGCATCCTGTTCGGGTAATTTTCAGCTGCACATCCGCTACTTCTCCAGTTTTAACCGCTGCGATTTGGGATACCCTCAAAGGAGATGGTGCTTTCCCAACAGTCGTCATCGATTTAGCTGTACCAAACGATGTTGCTGTTGAAGTTCAAAATGCGCGGGATGTCGAATATATCAGTATCGACCATCTCAAACACGAGGTAGAGAAAAATCTGCAGTTCAGAGAACAAGAGCTCGAAAAAGCCAATTTAATTATCGCCAAAGCAGTCGCCGAATTCCACGGTATCAACCGAATTCGTAGTGTCGAAGTTGCGCTCAGCAGCTTCCCAACTCAAGTCAAAGAAATTAAGAACAAGGCAATGCAGGAAGTCTTTAGCAAAGAACTGCAAGGGTTGGATGCTGGCACGCTCGCATTGGTCGATCGGATGATGTCGTACATGGAGAAAAAGTGTATTAGCGTTCCAATTGTAATCGCGAAAAACATTTTGTTATCCGACGAGCAATCGAAAGGCAAAAAGCCTGCTGCTGTATTACCTTCATGACTATGAAACCGATTATTCTAGGTTCACGGGGAAGCGATCTCGCCCTGTGGCAGGCACGCTATGTGAAAAGTCAGCTAGAAGCACTGAACTTAACTGTTGTCATAAAAATAATTGTCACCCAAGGTGACCGCATACAGCATCTAAGTTTCGACAAACTCGAAGGCAAAGGTTTTTTTACTAAAGAAATCGAAGATGCACTCTTGAGCGCCGAAATTGATCTTGCAGTTCACTCTCTCAAAGATCTGCCTACAACATCGCCCAAAGGCCTACAAATAGCAGCCTTAAGCTACAGAGAAGACCCACGGGACGTTTTGCTTATTCGCAAAGCTGTTCATCAGCCGTTGGCTACTTTTGGTATTGCAGCTAATGCTGTTGTTGGCACCTCCTCGGCACGCAGAAAAGCACAGTTGCGGACTTTTTTTCCTGACATAACTATCAACGATCTTCGCGGAAATGTACCCACTCGAGTGCAAAAGTGCAGAGATGGTCAATATGATGCTATTGTCTTGGCAGCAGCAGGTATTGGCCGGCTGAAATTGGACGTGTCTGATTTCGAGCTAGTTTATTTTGATCCAGAAATTTTCGTCCCAGCGCCCGCCCAAGGCGTTTTAGGGCTTCAAATCAGGGAAAATGAACCTGAGCTGGAAGCTATTCTTCAAAAAATTCACCGGGCAGACGTGGCCGAAACCGTTGACATTGAAAGAAATATACTTGCAGCCTTCGAAGGCGGTTGTCATATGCCGCTGGGTGTTTATTGCCGGAAAATTGGAGCAACCTTTGATGTTTATACCGCAAAATCCAATTCGGCCGACGAACTACCCGTGTATCTGAAATTGACGGGTACAAACGTTCAATCATTGATTGACCAATCTTTCGCCTTGGCCAACTCTCAAAAGCCATTGTCGGTGTTGATCACCAAAAAAGAGGAAGAACTACCGATTTTAAGCCGATTATTAAAATATAACGGCATTACCACCACTTTTCAATCACTCATTCAAACCAAATTAATCCCTGTTCCGGTTTGGCCTGAAACGGATTGGGTTTTTTTTGGAAGTAGGAATGCAGTAAAGTTTGCGCTTCAAAGTCGCCCCGATTTGCTTAAAAACAAAAAAATAGGTGCAGTCGGCCTAGGAACTGCCAAAGCCCTAAGTGCACTGGGCTATCGCTCTGACTTTGTGGGTGAACAAGCCGACATTACATTGGTTGCAGGGTCATTTTCAAACTCAATCAAGCCCAACGAAACGGTCCTCTTGCCACTTGGTGAACAAAGTGCCCGCACTTTAGTCAAAAATTGGGAAAACAAGCTCAAGCTAAAAGTGGTTATAGTGTATGCTACTAAGGCACAGAAGATCGAGATTATGCCCAAAACGGATTTGATATTGTTCACCAGCCCTTCAAACGTGATTAGTTATTTAGAACAAGGCGGGCCCGTTTCGGGAGTGACGGCGCTTGCTATGGGTAAAACCACCTTAAACAGCATAGAAAGCAATGGTTTTACTGATACTTTAATGTGTCACGGTTATAGTGAATTGGCATTGGCAACTTCTATTTTTGGCTTACGCTGAACCCATTTTAATGGACAATGCACAATCAATCGTAGCTGCTCTACAATTGCAATCACACCCCGAGGGTGGCTACTACAAAGAAATTTACCGTTCCCCGGAGACCATCCCCCTTTCGGCTGTAGCTTCTCCCTATGCTGCCGAACGCTCGGTTGTGACTTCTATCTATTTTTTGTTGCAAAACGAAGATACATCACCTTATCACAGGCTGTTGTCCGACGAATTGTGGTTTTACCATGCAGGAAATCCAGTTGATGTCTACTTTTTAATTGAAGGGAAGGGCTTAAGTTCCGTTCGCCTCGGTCCACTTCCCTTGCCCCAACAAATACTAATTCCCAAAAACACCTGGTTTGCAGCACAACCGCTTGATGGTACTGCCGACTTTTGTTTGGTAAGTTGCGTAGTCGCTCCCGGCTTTCAATTCGACGATTTTGAGTTGGCTGAACAAGACTACCTCCTTTCGGCTTTCCCGGCACACTCCGAACACATCATTGCTTATACCTAAGAAATTATGCAACATCAACAATCGATTTTATTGTACGAAACGGCTAAAAGCTATTTTCCAGGTGGCGTAAATTCACCAGTGAGAGCTTTTAAATCGGTCGGCGGCACGCCACTTTTTATTACAAAAGGCGACGGCGCCTATTTATGGGATGCTGATGGCAATCGTTATCTTGATTTCTGTGCATCTTGGGGGCCAATGATATTAGGGCACAATGACCCTGACGTGCGCGATGCTATCATTAATGCTGTGATGAACGGCACTTCTTTTGGCGCACCTACCATTCAAGAAAATGAGCTCGCTGCGCTCATAATAGAAAACCACCGTTTCATAGAGAAACTGCGTTTTGTAAGTTCAGGCACCGAGGCGGTTATGAGTGCTATTCGTTTGGCCAGAGGTTATACAAAACGTGACAAATACATCAAATTTGAAGGTTGTTATCATGGCCATGCAGACCATCTGCTGGTAAAGGCGGGGTCTGGTTTGGTCACCTTTGGGGAAACGTCTTCTGCTGGCGTCCCACAAAGTTTTGTGAACGAAACGATTGTGCTTCCGCTCTTTAACGTTGAAGCCTTGGAAGCCGCGTTTGCACAATTTCCTAATCAGATTGCCGCAATTATCATAGAACCAATACCAGCAAACAATGGCTTATTGTTGCAGACACGTGCTTTTCTGAAAAAACTACGCGACATATGTGACCAAAATGGCAGCCTGCTTATTTTTGATGAAGTGATCAGCGGTTTTCGGGTTGGGTTTGAAGGTGCGGCGGGTTTGTATCGCGTGAAACCAGACATACTCACTTTTGGCAAAATTATAGGTGGAGGTTTGCCCGTTGGCGCATATGGGGCAAGTTCAGTAATTATGGCCACTATTTCACCAGAGGGACCTGTTTACCAAGCAGGCACTTTAAGTGGTAACCCAGTGGCCATGTCGGCAGGTAGGGCACAACTTACAGCACTATTAAAAGATGGCTTTTACAGGGAATTAACCCTTAAAACCATGGTCTTTGTACGTCAAATCAGGAAACACCTTGAAATAAAAAAATACCCAGCACGTATTTTCTCCGTGGGCTCCGTATTCTGGATTAGCTTTTCAAAACGCTCCCATGTGCGTGCGGCCGATGAAATTGACGCAACGAGTATGGCTTATTTTAAAAAATTACACCACGAACTGCTCGAAAACAATATTTATTTCGGGCCATCTGGCTATGAAGTAGGTTTTGTGAGCACCAAACACACACGCGAAGAACTCCTACAGACTGCTGATGTCATCAATCGCAGTTTAGACCGTATTTTTGAGTCATGACCCGTACCCGTACCGCCTTCTGGATTGTCATCGTCTATATTTTAGCAGCTTTCTGTTGGTGGACCTATGCCCACATTTCGTCAAACGAAACCATACACGAACAACAGCGCGAATTACTGGAAATGAGTCGTTTACAAGCATCACGCGACGTTTACGCGAATCTCATTGAGGGCAAATTTTCACATCTGGGCACCAATATCCCCTTGCGTATGGGAGGCAGGTATTTTGATGTAGACACCACTTTATTGAATGGGTTTTTTCTGTCGGTCTACCCCAGACTCCAGTATGAACTCGGCAATGAGAATAATATAAAAATCAGTATTGAGGAAAATTGGATCCAACAGCTGAACAATCGTGAAAAGAGCAGAAATATTATGTTTTTGGGCGAAGGGCTTGTGTTTATGCTTTTGCTCTTGTGGGGTTTCGTCATTATTTATCGGAGCTACCAGGCCAAGGATAAATTGAATCGGTTACAAGCCAATTTCATCATGTCGGTTACCCACGAGCTGAAAACACCCCTCGCTTCGGCCAAACTCATGTTGCAGACGTTAATTAAACGAAAACTTGATGAAAATCAGCAAAATAAACTGGTAGACAATAGTTTAAGTGAAATAAATCGACTTGATAGTCTCATTGAAAAAATACTATTGGCCTCCCGTTTTGAACACCACAATCAACACATCCAAAGGCGCAACATTAACTTAAGTGAGCTTTGCCGCGATGTCATTGAGCGACTGAGCCATACCCAACGGTTTGAAAGCCGGCTATTCGCCGAAATTGATGATAACGTAACGGTTAGCGGCGATGTAGCTTTGCTCACCTCAGTGTTGACCAATTTGATTGAAAATGCAGCGAAATATTCTGAAGATAACAGTAACATACGCGTTCGATTGTACAATAATCATCAAAAAGCCCATTTGCAAATTATAGATCATGGCCATGGCATCATTGATTCGGACAAAAAGCTCATTTTCAATAAGTTTTATAGGGTAGGGAATGAAGAAACCCGCACGACTAAAGGCACAGGACTTGGTCTGTATATTGTAAAAAACATCCTAAGTGACATGGATGGAAGCATAGAAGTGAAGGACAATCATCCGAAAGGTTCTATATTCGAAATAACAATGCCAGCTATTGAATATGAATTACAGGATACTTTTGGTTGAAGACGAGGAGCATCTCCGCGACACCATCAAACTTAATCTCGAACTTGAAGGTTATACGGTAGTAGCCACTGGTGACGGTCTGGATGCGCTGAATACCATTCGTGAAGGCCGTTTCAACTTGGTCATCCTAGACATCATGATACCTACCATGAATGGCTTCGATGTGAGTGAGCGGATTCGATTGGAGAATAGAGATACCCCCATTCTTGTGGTAAGTGCCAAAAACAGTTCAGAAGACCGAGTTAAAGGGCTTAAGTTGGGTGCTAACGACTACCTCACTAAACCGTTTAATTTAGAGGAGCTACTCCTTCGTGTTGGGATATTGATTAAGTCTGGTTTGAAGGGAACCGATAAAGAAAAGGAGCTTTATAAATACCGTTTTGGTGACAACGAGGTTGACTTCAGCACTTTCACTGTCACTAATTCGAAGGGCTCTTTTCAGATCACTAAAAGGGAGACGATGTTGCTCAAGCTTTTAATTGAGAAAAAAGACCAAGTGGTTAGTCGTGAACAAATCCTTGAAAAAGTCTGGGGTTACGATGTTTTTCCTTCTACGCGCACCATCGACAACTTTATTCTTGCCTTCCGCAAATATTTTGAGCTCGATGCTAAAAACCCTAAGCACCTTCACAGTGTTAGAGGTGTAGGTTATAAGTTCACGGACTAATCAAATACATTGAAAAAACAACTAACCGGCATTTTGCTGGTAAATCTGGGCACTCCCGACTCTCCTGCTGTCAGCGACGTAAGAAAGTATCTCAAAGAATTTTTACTTGACCCACGGGTCGTAGATATCCCTGCTCTGCCTCGGAATTTGTTGGTGAGAGGAATAATTGCACCTTTCCGTGCGCCAAAATCAGCTAAAACCTATAAGGCTATCTGGACAGCCAACGGCTCTCCCTTGATGTATTATAGCAAGCGTATGGCCAGCTTACTTCAGGAAACATTGGGAGAAGACTATATGGTTCGACTCGCTATGCGGTATCAAAGTCCAGCTATAGCTACTGTATTAGCAGAAATGGAGAAGTTGAACCTAGATAAAATAAAGGTCATCCCCCTATTTCCACAATACGCCTCGGCAACAACTGGCTCCGTACATCAAAGGGTAATGGAGGTAGTAAGTAAGTGGCAAACCATACCTGATATGGAATTTGTAAATAGCTATGCAGACCATCCCGGAATGATTGCCACTTTTGTGGCACAAGCGAGCAAGTTTGATGTGAAATCGTTTGATCACGTTTTATTCAGTTTTCATGGCTTGCCAGTTCGCCAACTGATAAAAGCTGACCCAAATAACCACTGTCAGCAGGCTAAGGGTTGCTGTGAGACGCTCACTGCAGTGAATTCACGTTGTTATGGCGCTCAATGCCACCAAACTGCACATTTAATTGCAGCTCAGTTGGGGCTCGAACGCACGCAGTATACGGTTTGCTTTCAATCGCGTTTGGGGAAAACCCCTTGGATTCAGCCTTATGCTTCCGAAACCATCGAAGCACTAGCGCATACAGGTAAAAAGAATGTTTTGGTCTTCTCTCCTGCTTTTGTGGCTGACTGCTTGGAAACGATTTTTGAAATTGGCGTAGAATACCAAGAAGAATTCGAAAAAGAAGGAGGAGAAAAAATACAGCTGGTCGAAAGTTTAAACGACCATCCCAAATGGATAGCGGCGCTTGCTGATTTAGCCTTAAGTAAGTAGTGATAAAGCTGACAGCATTTGTTTCACTGCTCTCCCACGGTGACTGATACTGTTTTTAAGAGCTGGGCTCATTTCTGCAAAACACTCGGCATATCCACTAGGTCTAAAAATCGCATCGTAACCAAATCCACCAGTTCCATGTGCTTGATGGAGTATTTCGCCAGTTACAATGCCTTCAAAATAATGGGACTCTCCCTTTATGATAAGACAAATGGATGTTCTAAACTGTGCCTTACGGCTATCAATTCCTGACATTTCCTGCAACAGTTTCATCCTGTTCTTGTGCGCATCAGCAGGTTCACCCGCGTAGCGTGCTGAATACACGCCAGGACGCCCTTTTAATGCATCCACCTCCAAGCCGGTATCGTCGGCAAAACAGGCCAATTTGGTAAAATCAGCAATGGTTTTTGCCTTAAGTTGGGCATTCCCTTCGAGTGTGTCGGCGGTTTCTGGTATATCTGTCGTCCAATTAATGTCTGAGAGGCTTAAAAGCTGAATTGGCAAATGCGCCATTAGTTGACGCATTTCTTTCACTTTGTGTTCATTTGAAGAGGCAAAAACAAGCTGAATCATAACTTAAACGTTATTTTCAGAGTTCCCCACAAAGCTTTTTTCTGATTTAAATCGGCACTTAATTCCGCTAAAGAGCAGGTCTTTAACATGCGTGTGCCCTGCCAATTATGTACTTGGTGTAATTCCCCTGGTAAATTTTGAATGCCAAAGGCAAATACGAGTGGTGTTGAGGACCAATCGGCTGCAGCCAATTCGGTGTTCGTTTCGAGGACCAAGTCGGCTGCGAGAATATGTACCGCTTCGATGATTTTTTTGATGAGCACTCTTTCTTCTGGCAGCGGTTTGTTAGGTGTCCAAATCACATATTTACCACCATAATTCTTTTTTGGCGATTCTTGGACAACCGTTTTCGTCATAACTACTTTCGGGACCACCACCACGGGTGTTAGTGGTTGTGGTTGCAACGGATCAGCTGGCTTTTCTGCTGAAATTTGAACGGATGTAGGCGGCTGTACTGGTACATCATCGGCGGCTGACATTTCCGCAGTCTTTTCGTCTTCTGCCCTTTTTCCTACTATTTTATAGTGCGGAATGTCTAAAAATTCGGTTAAAAACGCCATGTTCCCTTGTAGGGCTTCAACTTCATCTGTTAAGTTAGATTTGGACATACTGCGGGTTTTCCTCAAAATTACGGCCTTGAATCCGTATTTTTGATCTTCATACAAATCTATTCAATGCTTCCCAACATCAAAATTCAAAAGGTGGCCAAAAGCCGCATCGGAGAAGTCGATTTTGACAATATACCCTTTGGAAAGGTGTTCAGCGACCATATGTTTATAGCTGATTTCATCGACGGAAAATGGACAAATGCCCGTATTGTACCCTACGAACCTATCCCCATGAGTCCGGCCATCTCGGCCTTACACTACGGACAATCGATTTTTGAAGGATTAAAGGCCTACCGTGATTTAGACGGCAAGCCCCAGGTTTTTAGGCCTGACGCCAACCATCGGCGCATGAATAAATCGGCGGAACGCTTATGTATGCCTGCCATATCTGAAAAATACTTCATCGGTGGACTGATGGCCTTGTTGGAATTGGACCAAGCGTGGATCCCTCAAAACCCCAACAATTCATTGTATATCAGGCCTTTTATGTTTGCCATTGATGAATATGTAGGCATACGGCCTTCGGAGAGTTATCGTTTTATCATTTTCTGTTGTCCGGTAGGCTCCTATTACACCGCGCCATTAAAAGTAAAAGTGAGCGATCATTATGTGCGTGCTTTCCCAAGAGGTACGGGTTACGCCAAAGTAGCTGGAAACTATGCTGCTGGTATGTTGCCCTTGAAATTTGCTCGCCAGGAAGGTTACGATCAATTGGTTTGGCTTGATGGCAAGGAGATGAAATATGTTGAAGAGTCGGGCACTATGAATCTCTTTTTTCAAATTGGCGATATACTAATTACTCCCATTGCAGAGGGAACCATACTTGAAGGTATTACCCGAGACAGTATGCTTAAATTGGCTAAAGAAGCCGGTTACAAAGTGGAAGTCAGAAAAATAAGTATTGAAGAAGTTTTCGAAGCCTTCAATAAGGGAAAACTAAAAGATGCTTTTGGAACAGGCACCGCCGCCACTATTGCGCACATTCACACCATAAACTACAAAGGTTTCGACATGGTGTTACCCGCCGTTGAAACGCGGACAATGTCAAATACGTTACGTGCTAAATTGGATGATATAAAAACGGGAAAAACAGCCGATCGCTTTGGTTGGATGGTAAAATTGTGACGAATAGTAAATTGAAATACCTCTCTATTTTAAGCGTTTTCCTGATTATCGAGCCGGATGGCAATGTGAAAGCTTATAGATAATGGTTACGCATCCAAAAGGCAGAAAATCAATCCCTAATTTTGATACCAAAAGCAGATTTAAAATTCGCGAAATGAGCAGCTCAGAAGGCCCAATGAATCAAACCAATGCTTTTCTGATTATTAGAACGTGAAAGGTGGCATTAAGATGGCAAGCAAAATGAGCGTAAAACTTGGAATTTAAGTGAATGAACCCAATCACAAATTGGTCGAAACCAACACAAAAATGAAAGCTACTGCGTTTGAAGTAGCGTAAATAGCGTTAATCGCACGAAAAAAGCCCATCTGCTAGATGGGCTTTTTTTATGAAATGAACAAAGAACGTAGCTCAGTAGCTTCGTCTGGCTTCATTCTTCCTGCGAGGATGAGTCGCAATTGTCTTCTGCGTAATGCGCCTTCAAACAGCTTCTCTTCTCCAGTAGTCTCCGGTTTTAAATCAGGGACATTAATTGGATTTCCCAATTGATCTACCGCCACAAACGTGAAGTAGGCTTCATTACATTTATACTTTTGTCCAGCAGGTATGTTTTCAGCAGACACCTCTAAGTACACCTCCATGGATGAATTAAAACTTCGGGTCACTTTTGCTTCCAATGTAACAACATCGCCTAATTTGATGGCTTTTCGAAAGGAGACATTGTCGACACTCGCTGTAACAACAATACGATTGGAGTGCTTTTGAGCCGCAATAGCTGCGCAAATATCCATCCAGTGGAGCAACTTGCCACCCATCAAATTATTTAGGGTATTGGTATCATTTGGCAATATCAACTCATTCATCACCGTATATGAGGCAGATGGTGTTTTAAATTTTGCGCTGGCCATAAATTTCTATTTGGGCGCAAAGCTACGGCTTTTCAACTCAGTGTTGAACGATGAATTTATGATGAGCTACCCCGTTCATGCTATTCTTCAGCCGTATAAAGTACATGCCTTCAGTCCAAAGTCCGGTTTCAATTTCCAATTGCGTATCGCCATTACCAGTCGCGCTTAAGCGACCTTGCATAGTATATACCTCATAGCTAAAGCGGCCAGCTGTTTCAATAAAGAGGCGGTCTTGACTAGGATTCGGGTAAATTTTGCTTTGAAGCAATTGCACTTCAGGCACTTTTGTTGGCCACACAAGGGCTTTCCCCACTACTGGGCGCATCATCCATGCACCAGCAACAGTTGTCTGTTCCCAACGACCGACAGCATTAAACCACATTTGTGCGCCTGCTCGATTATTCCTATCAAGCCCAAGGTTTAATATTTTATTGGTGCCTTGTTGCCAACCTATGTAAAAGGAATCCGTTATAGCAACGGCTTCGTCAAATGGGTAATACACAAAAGTGCCTATGCTGTCGCTATATTCTGGTGAGAGCAGCGTTTGTTCGTATAAAACCTGTTCACCACCTCCGAGTTGACCTTCAGGTATGTACTTCCATACCTTCAGGTTAAAAAGTTCGTTGGCCACATTTTCGGTGGTTTGAACAAAATAGATCAACATACCGCGCAGTGAATCTGGTTGTGAGAGCTGGAATTTATAGGCCAACTGACCAGCAAGAATATTTAGTCCATAAGCAGCCTCTGCAATACCATCATCATAGGCATAATGATTCCAGAAACGATGTGCTCGACTTACGGTATCATTGGCTGTGCGCACATCTGGAACGGCATTGAGACTATACTTTACACTCAGGGTAAGGGAATCTTGCAGCAAATTAGGAATAGAAAACAAAGGACTGCTGAAATTGAATTCTGTATTTCCTGTAAAAGTGATGCTAAATGGAGTGCTACTGAAAACTGTTGTGTTTTGATGCAATTCCATAGCCGTATAGCTAAAGCCGGTGTTTTTATCTTGATTCATATTAAAAGCGAGGGCACCATGTCCATTTGTCCTATATGTATTGCTATCAGCGAGATACTGTGAATACGGCATTTCCTGGTAACGTTTCAATAAGGATCCCGGCCTGCTACGAAAAGCAACATCGTCGATTAAGGTGTCATTGTAATTTCTAGCTGCTGCCAAACGAACATAATCCAAATGCCATAAATCTACCAGCCCGGTTAGGGAGGCGTAGTTTGTAAATCGAAACCGAAAGCCTGCATGAAATAAATCTGCCGCTTTCAGCCCAATCATTACCTGCCGAAAGGTGTCTAACGGGCTACCGGCGCGGTTATATACACTTACCCATAGGCCAGCGGTATTGAAAAACTGAAGGACTAATGAATCTCTAAGCTCGGGTGCGTCTCCCAGCCCTTGTGGCTGTAAAAAAAAACTGAGATATATAGAATCTGCAGGGCTATTGCTACTCAGATCTATGGCCTGTGAACTCAAAAAATCAGCCTGACCAAAGGTAGTGGGCGAACTATTGTCGTAAGCCTTGCCTTGCGCATTCAATCCATCGAAGGTGGCTACGCCCAAAGAAGGCGGCTTAACAGCCAAATCACCATTGACAAAAACATCTCTATCCAGCCACAAAGCTGGATTCGGATGCACTTGACTGTTAGAAAAATCATCTACAAAAGGCAAGCTGATTGTATCTAAGAGATTGGCGGTTCTAAATGCTGGCAATGCCTTTAAAATCACGTTCTCCGACAAAGGAACAACCGACTCCTGACCATTAACTGACCGGCTAAAAAGGACCATTACAATCCAAAAACTAAGTTTAAGTTTCATGCTTAAGGTTGAGCTACCCAAATGTCGATATACGCCATCGTGTTTATCAATTCTTCTTCATCCATTTCAGGAAACTGACGGATTACCAACGCCTTGCTACTATCGCTTATTGTACCTTCATAGCTAACTCTACCCAAGTATAGGGCCGATTCACTTAGGTAAAAACGGGCCTCCTCAACAGTTAAGCCCGTAAGATTGGGGATAGCTACCAAGGAATCAATATTGTAAATGCCGACTACCAAATCAATCGTAGTACCTTTTGCTATTTCTCTTCCTGGAAATACCTTGCCTCCGTTCATTTGCATTTCTAGGACAACGTTATTCGCTATATCTGGTCGCATGATGAGCTCTCCAAGTGTTAATCCAAGGTTTTTAAGGTCGATGGTTGCCTTTCGCAACGACAAATCCACTAAATCAGGCAATTTCACCTTAGGTGTATTTGAGCTAGTCACTGAAAGATAAATGGTTCTGCCCTCTTTCACCTTACTCCCTGGTCGTGGATCTTGGTCGTAAACTAAATTGGATTGTTTTCCATCGAGGTAGGTAGAGTCGATTATCTGATAACGCAGCGACTTTTCAGTCAAAATGAGTTCGAGTTGATCCAGATGCAAGTCGGTTAGATCTGGCACTTCAATCTCTTCTCCATGCCGGGTAAATACTTTTAGGTACTGCATGAGTCCAATGGCCACTGCAAAAAACAGCACCAATGCCACCAATAACTGTTTAAAAAAGGATTTGCTAGATATGAACTGAAATACACTCACGCGATAAGATTTTTTTGACGTCCATAAGCCATGATTTTATCGATAAAATCATAAGGTTTGTAACCATTGATGGCGCATTGGTGAAAAATACAGGTAGCAGGTGTCATACCAGGTAATGAGTTGATTTCAATGATATACACTTCAATACGATTGATATCCCAGATTTTCACAAAAGCATCGATACGACAATAGCCTTCTACATTTAGTAGTCGCGCCACTTTTTCAAGTTCAGCTCTTACGACCGAACTCACTTTTTTATTGTCCAATGTATTGTCGGTATAGCGCGCTGGCGTAATATTTAGTCCTTCACCTGCTAGGAATTTTTCTTCGAGCGATAACACTTCTCCTTCCGCAAGACTCTCCGAAGGCTCAAAGACTTCATACACCCTTTCTCCTTGTGCATTGATGTGTGTAAGCATTCCACCTGTAACTTCTAGGAAGAAGCGGGCATCGCCCCTTTCAATGAATTCCTCGACCAAAAAAGAAGGTTTTTGCGGAAATTCCTCTTTCGGACGTAATAACAATATGGCGGCAGCATCGGGCAGCAACGCTTCGGTGTCGCGGTAGATTTGCTGCGCATAGGCCTTTAATTCAGCCTTATTTCTTACTTTTTTAACTGCCGATGAGCAACCATCGTCCACAGGTTTAGCGATGATGGGGAAACGAAAGGAGGTACTGATAGACTCAACCAATTTATCCAGATCTGGATAATCGTTTTGACCCACCAACTGATGACGAGCCACTAAAATTCCTGCATGATGCAAAATTTCATTGGTTTCAAACTTGTTGATCGTAATTGCGCTTGTAGCCGGTGAAGAGCCATTGTAAGGCAAGCCAACCTCAATAAGCTCCTGCTGGAGCGTACCATCCTCACCTGGGCGGCCATGCAGCGCAATAAACACTTCCTGGACTTCGCTTGCCAATCGTTTGAAGTCCCACAACTCAGGTTTTTTGATAGCATCAAATGCAAATAAACTGGTTACTTCAGCGCATTCTTCCTGAATTTGTTTAATCAGCGGGTGAATACTGAAATGTTCAATTTTGTTTTTTATATCATCCGCATTATCCTTTAAATGCAGATTAATAGGGATGTGGTATAAACGCATTTCTTCCGGACCACCCGTTAAAAACACACTAACTGGCTCATATTCGGCCGATGCGCTCAATTTTTCATAGATGTTTCGTCCACTTTCAACAGAAATATGACGTTCTGTTGAATGCCCACCCATAATTACTGCAATACGTCGCCGGCTGCTTGCTGCAGAACGCAGATTTTTAAGGTTTTCAGCCAACTGTTTTGACAGTTCGGTAATTTTTGAGGAAGTCATTCCGTGCGTTGCACGCTGCAACAAGGAGGTTCGTATGATATACGTTAAAAACTGACTCGGGTTCAGTCCAATTTCAGCCGCCTGATGGAAAAAGAAAGAAGACGGCATCATCCCCGAAGTTGTATTCGGATCGTTGAGTAATATCTCGCCATTCGCCGTAATAAAGCCATCTATGCGCGCATACACATTAAATTCATAGGTGGAAAAAAGAGTCGTGCATGCCTTTCGAATACGCTCGATATCTGCAGCTGGCAAATCGATAGGCGTAATTTTACGGGATAAACCAGGAAGGTACTTTGAACGGTAATCGAACAGTTCGTTGCCTTTTACAATGGCTGTTGGCGGTAAAGCTACTGGACTGCCATCTTCCAGTTGTATAACAATACAACTGAATTCTTGGCCACTAATAAACTGCTCGAACAAAACAGTTCGTTCGCTATCTTCTGCTCTCAACTCTATCTCATCTGCAATATTTACCAAATGTATATTTAAATAACTTAGTAACTCTTCGGGGTGACTTATAGTGATAGCTGCATTGGCCACCTGAGCAGGCAAACCCACGCCTGATCGTATGTCACTAAAATCCCTACAAAACTGTACGCGTTCCTCGGCTGTGCGACTGAGCCAATTTTTAGCAGATATCCGGGCAATGAACAACGCATTGTCGACCGCTTGATTAAAAGCATCCCATTCGGCTGCATGCAAAACGCTAATGCCTATCGAACTTCCCTGATTAGCAGCTTTCACTACCAATGGAAATCCAACATTAGTTTTGAGTGCCTCTAGAATACTTTTTCGTTCTATCTCATTGGCTTGAAGCCACCTTTCGCGTTGTAAAGTGGAAAAAGCAGGAACGACAAAGCCCCCTTTTTGCATCATTTTTTTCTGGTAAGCCTTGTCCATACCAAAGGCCGAAGCACCTATACCCGAACCGCTATAAGGAATTCCCACCCACTCCAAAATAGCCTGGATGCGGCCATCTTCTCCATTTCGACCGTGCAGTGCCAAAAAAGCAAAATCGATATAGTTGTGTAATTCGTCCCAACTAAGCACTTTACCCAAAGGCTGTGAATAAGCACGTGCTTCATCCGGGCTGCTTGGGGCGAGTTGTTCGGCGTATACCTGAAAATGATTAGGCGAGGCCTTTAAAAAGGCTACCGGTGGATAAAAATCACGTATGCTGCCTTTGTAAATGTATTCCCAGTCGAGCAAAACTAAATTACCGAAACTATCCACAAATATCGGAACAGCCTCAAAAAGCGCCTTATTCAGATTGTCATAAACGGTTCTTCCACCCGCAAAAGAAACTTCCCGCTCACGGGAATTCCCTCCGAAAAAAATGCCTATACGCATGAGAACAAATATAGTATTTGGGATATATCGGTGATGTGGCTAATTTGGATTATCCGCACGGATGTGCATAAAAAAAGCCACTTAAACGTGGCCTTTTTCTCTATTCGAGATGAAGTGCGGCTTTCCGAGCCAAAAGCACCGGTTCTGTTTCGACGTGATCTGGATCTGGTACGCAACAATCAACAGGACATACAGCAGCACACTGTGGCTCTTCGTGAAAACCCACACATTCTGTACATTTATCGGGCACGATATAATAGATATCGTCCGACACCGGAACATTGCGTTCGTCAGCATCGACACTTTTGCCAGAAGATGTTATAAATCCACCTTTGACGCCGGTGCCATCGGCATAAGACCAATCTACGCCACCTTCATAAATGGCGTTATTTGGACATTCTGGTTCACAAGCCCCACAATTGATACACTCGTCGGTAATGATTATTGCCATGGATTACTCCTCTTTCGTTTTCTTTGTAGTGCGAAATTAATGCACAAAGACTACAACCACTAATAAAACAAAGGGTTTGAATTTCATTTTAATTTATTCGGCACTCGGTAAGAAGCTGCAATCATTGCCTCAGCAGTCGTCAACAGAAGCATTTTTAACTAAAGTGGTCCAAAATAACCCTTGGTTTACTCCTGTTGAGGTAAAAAACTGCTGGTCGGCTTGGGCAGAAGTTTTACAAACTGAATCGCTTCAAAAATGGCTAAAAGACTACCCAACTACAAAACAGCCTAAAAAAGTGGGGCTTATTCTCGCTGGTAATATTCCACTCGTTGGGATGCATGATCTATTGTCTGTACTCGCCAGCGGTCACCATGCCGTTATCAAACCCGCTTCCGATGATAGTTTACTCGTTCAACAGCTGCTTGATTTTCTTTTTGAAATTGAGCCTGAACTGCGCTCAAAAGTTACTCTTGTAGAACGTATGCACGGGATAGATGCGCTGATAGCCACTGGAAGTAATAATTCAAGTCGCTACTTCGAACATTATTTCAAACATATACCCCATGTTATCCGGAAAAACAGGAATTCGGTAGCAATTCTCACTGGGCAGGAAACAGCGCTTGACCTGCAACGCTTAGCGGAGGATATCTTTAGTTATTACGGCCTAGGTTGTCGTTCGGTTTCTAAACTATATGTGCCTGAAAACTATGTTTTCGATTCCTTATTCGAGCAAACCGAGGAATTCCGTTCGCGAATGAACGGAAACAATCGTTATGCCAATAATCTCGATTATAATCTGGCCCTTTTACTGGTAAATCGAGAAGCACATCTGACCAATCACTTGCTCATTGTGCGGGAATCAGTAGCACTTGGTTCGCCTATTAGCGTCGTTTTTTATGAAAAATACAGCGATAAATCTGCCTTAATTAAGCAGCTTCAAGCGCAAAAGGACCAACTTCAATGTATAGTCGGTGTAGACTTAACCGCGCTAGAAGCCATCCCTTTTGGCCAATCCCAAAAACCCTTTCTCTGGGATTATGCAGATGGCGTTAATACTTTGGATTTTCTCGCAAAAATCTAATCAGTAGCCGAGTATTTCTTTCAATTTTTCTACCGTAAAGTCGACTTCAGCTTTGGTATTTTGTTTACCAAACGAAAAGCGAACTGCAGGTCGATCCGGACTTGAGCCAATACCCGAAAGTACGTGAGAACCAACATTAGATCCCGAGGAACAAGCGCTACCGCCTGAAACACAGATACCCGCTATATCGAGATTAAACAACAACATTTCAGCCTTGTCATTGGGCGGAAATGACACGTTTAACACTGTATACAGACTTCTTCCTTCACAATCGCCATTAAACGCAACACCAGGTATTTCTACTTTTAGGTGTTGTATGAAGTAGTCTTTTAGTTCTCGGATATACTGCTCTTTCACCTCTAAATCGCGGTAAGCGATTTCTAAAGCCTTGGCTAGGCCTACTATTCCGTAAATATTTTCGGTGCCGCCCCGCATATTTCTTTCCTGGGCACCTCCATGGATGAGTGGTTTGATACCCACACCAGCACGGATATAGATAAAACCAATACCTTTTGGGCCATTAAACTTATGGCCAGCGCCATTTACAAAGTCGATTGGTGTGTTTTGCAAATCCATAGCGAAATAGCCCATGGTTTGTACGGTATCGGAATGGAAATAGGCATTGTACTTACGACAAAGGCTTCCTATCTCATTCAAATCAATCATATTTCCGATTTCATTATTACCGTGCATCAAAGTCACCAAGGCTGGACCTTCTGCTTGTAATAGGTGTTCCAAATCTGTTATGTCGACATGCCCGTTGGCCGTGAGCTTCACATAACTAACGCGTGCCACCCCATCTTTTTCCAGTTGATCGAGCGTATGCGTAACTGCATGGTGCTCAATTTTGGTTGAGATGATATGTCTAACGCCCAAATCATGCACACTACAGCGGATAGCCATATTGTCGGCTTCTGTACCACCAGAGGTGAAAAAGAGCTCTGCGGGTGCACAATTCAGTAATTTGGCGATAGTACGCCGGGATTTTTCAATTTCAGTGCGTGCAATTCTCCCCAAAGCATGGGTCGACGATGGATTACCAAAAGTATTTAGCAGGATTGGCAACATGGCCTCCACCACTTCGGGAAGCAGTGGTGTTGTTGCGGCATTATCGAAATAAATGGGATTCATCAAAGCAAGTTTTTAATATCGGCTATCATCTTTTGTGCGAGTGCAGCTGCATTTTCGGCGGTTTTGCTTTCAGCATAGATGCGGATAATGGGTTCGGTATTTGACTTTCGAAAATGCACCCATTCTCCAGGGAAATCAATGCGTACACCGTCGGAATCATTGATTTGTTGATCAGCATATTTAGCTTTCATTTTGAGAAGAATACCATCTACATCAATACCCGCTGTCAGTTCAATTTTGTTCTTGCTGATCACATAATTGGGATAACTCGCCCTTAATTCTGTCGCTGTTTTACCTGTTTTTGCGAGATGGGTCAACAGCAAAGCTACTCCCACGAGTGCATCTCTTCCGTAATGGAGCGCAGGGTAGATGATGCCTCCATTTCCTTCACCGCCAATTACGGCGTTTACTTCCTTCATCTTCACGACTACATTCACTTCACCAACAGCAGATGCAAAGTACTGTTTACCATAGCCTTCTGTAATATCAAGTAAAGCTCTAGTTGAAGATAAATTAGAAACCGTATTGCCAGGGGTATTGCGAAGAATGTAATCACTTACCGCAACCAAAGTATACTCTTCACCGAACATGCTGCCGTCTTCATTTACAATGGCCAGGCGATCTACATCCGGATCAACTACAATACCTAAATCAGCACCCTTTTCCTTTACCAGTGCTGCAATGTCAACGAGATGTTCTGGCAATGGCTCAGGGTTATGTGGGAAATGACCAGTTGGTTCGCAAAAAAGCGGGAAAATCGTTTTTACGCCTAAGGCTTCCAACAGCATCGGAATTGCAATGCCTCCGGTGGAGTTTACTGCATCAACAGCGATTTTAAAGCCTCTGTTGCGAATAGCATCTACGTCTACAAGCGGCAGCGCCAAGATGGCTTTGATATGGTCTTGAATGGCATTTGGACGCGTTTCATAACCGCCCAGATCGTCTACTTCCGCAAAATTGAAATTTTCAGCTTCTGCCCTCCTTAAAATTTCTGCGCCCTCTTCACCACTAATAAACTCACCCTTTGCGTTTAGCAGCTTTAGTGCGTTCCATTGTTTAGGATTGTGGGATGCAGTTAGAATAATGCCTCCACCTGCCTTCTCGAAGGGTACGAGCATTTCTACGGTAGGTGTGGTGGATAAACCGGCATCGATAACTTTAATGCCCAAACCTTGCAACGTGGCGACTACCAATTTATTCACCATGTCACCCGATAAACGAGCATCACGCCCGATTACCATGGTTTTGTTACCAGTGGTTTCAACTACCCAGCTACCAAAAGCAGCTGAAAATTTAACAACATCAAGCGGTGTGAGGGCATCACCGGGTGAACCACCTATGGTTCCCCGTATGCCTGAAATGGATTTGATTAGCGTCACGTTTCGGATTTTGTGCTGCAAATATAACCCTCTTGTTTGGAGCTACTACCCCTCTGTTTCTTTCACCACCAACTTAAATCCTTTGCCATGCACATTCATGATTTCAAGATTACCATCTCCTGATAGCATTTTACGCAGTTTGGAGATAAAAACGTCCATACTTCGGCCATTAAAATAGGTGTCACTGCCCCAAATTCGCTTTAAGGCTTCTTCCCTGATCACAACATCATTTCGGTTATTGCATAGGAGCTTAAGTAAGTCGGACTCTTTGCTCGTTAGGTCAAAATCAGCACCATCTACCCGCAAATGTTGTGTAATATAATTAAAGTCTATTTTACTAAAGGCGTAAGTATCAGGCTCGGAAATAGATGAACTGGCTTTTTTGCGTGTTCTTTTGAGAACAGCGTGTATCCGCATCATCAACTCCTCCATACTAAAAGGTTTGGTGAGATAATCATCGGCACCTAGATCAAAACCTTTAAGAACATCTTCTTTCATCGAACGTGCCGTAACAAAAATAATCGGCGTTTCTTCCTCTTGCTTGCGTACCTCCTTGGCCACCGTAAAACCATCCTTAAACGGCATCATAATGTCAAGAATCAGTAAATCGTAGGATTTCTGACCATATAAAATGAGTGCTTTTTCACCATCTGGTGCCAAATCAACCTCAAAGCCCTTCATCTTCAGTCGCTCCGAAAGGATGGTGCCAAGGTTAATATCGTCTTCCGCCAAGAGTATTTTGATTTGATCGTTCGTTTCCATTTCTAGTTGAGTTTAAGTTGTTCGAAGGGCAGATATACCTCAAAAGTACTCCCTTTACCTGATTCACTGTTGACTTGAATGCTGCCACCGTGCAATTCGACTATGGTTTTTACATAAGCAAGACCAAGCCCGAAACCTTTAACATCGTGTACATCACCTGTGGGTACCCGATAGAATTTATCAAAAATCTTTTTTTGCTGACTCGCGGTCATACCGATGCCATTATCGCTCACTCGTACGGTTAGCCCTATTCGGGTATTGCTGGTTCTAATAACAATATCAGGGTTTTGCCTTGTGTATTTGAGCGCATTGTCGATGAGGTTGGTAAATACATTAATTAAATGCATCTCATCCATTGGTATTCTACTTTGGATGGCTTCTTTAACCAAGGTTAAATTGGCATCACTTTGTTGGATACGCAGCTCACTTTGGGCTATAACCTTGTCGAGCAGTAAATGCACATCAAGTGTAGTATAAGTCAACGAGAAGCCGGACTTCTCGAGCAAAGCGATGTTAAGAATACGTTCAACATGGTTTTTTAAACGCTGATTTTCATCATAAATGATGTGATTATAGCGCAATAACGTCGCTGGATCGTGTGATATCCGGGTATCAAAAAGCGCCTCGCTTGCCAGAGTAATCGTGGCTATGGGTGTCTTCAACTCGTGGGTCATGTTATTGATGAAATCTGTCTTGAGCTCCGACAAGCGTTTTTGACGGAACAAAAGTGTAACGAGCATATAAAACGAGAAGCCTAGTAGCACCAATGCAGCTAGAGACAAAGCCAGCTGTTTGGCGATATTCTTAAAAAAGTAAGGCTGTTGATTTACAAAACGTAGGACGAGATAAGTGTGTGTTGGCACCAAATCGCTGGGAAACATTTTGCCAAAAAACACACGTTGCGCACCTTCTTCTCTATTTTCAGCGGCAATACGCTTAAAGAAAGCATTATCTGCTCTTACAAGTTCATAAATGTATTGGGCATGAATACCATAGCTTTCAAGCACCTGCAGGATCAAAGAGTCCAATACCTTCCGATCTACCCGATCCGCCAAGGCTCTTTGCCTGCTGAGTTGAATTTCTTTCACAAACTCAACCATCAAATTTCTGTTTGACGCCAAGTCTTTTTCCCCTAAAAGCTGTTCCAAGAAGGCCGCAGTGGTATCTATACGCCCACCGGCTTGGGACATCTCCATTAAATTTAGCTGATTCAGGCGGTTTGAATTGTTACTTGGCTCCCGAAAAGCCTCAAACTGATCTGTGGCCATACTCCCGGCAGGCATACCTGGGCTTATAAGCACATCTCTTATCTTTTGGGATTGGTGCTGTTCCGTGCGTTGTGAAGCCTTATATAACGCGTCTAGTGCCTCCTGTCCCTCCATCCTTTTGGCAATGTCGGTAATGGCGTTATTTGCCAAACTAACAAAGTTGAGCTGCTCTAGTCTAATCGCATTATTCAACCAATAAAACTGCACTGCTAACAAGGTGAAAAGCGAAAAGCCAATCACCAAGACCAGTATCCTTAAAAAAGAAATGTTTAACAAGTTTGTAGTTCTAAACCTCAAAAAAAGCACGAATTAGCATATAGAATGGGCCCGTCAGGTTTGGTTAACCAAATTTAACAGCGCTATCGCAAAAGCAGCATAAAATCTATTAAAGCGTGTTAACTAAGCATAGCTTGGATATCATCCACGTTCAACGATTTGACAAAAGATTGCTCAGCCGAAACCAGACTATCGCTGATTGTCCGCTTGCGCTCTTGCAAGGCAAGTATCTTCTCTTCAACTGAGTTTTTAGTGATAAAGCGATAAGAGATTACTTTTCTGGTCTGGCCTATGCGGTGTGAACGGTCAATGGCTTGCTGCTCAACCGCAGGATTCCACCAAGGGTCTAACAATACCACATAATCAGCCGAGGTGAGATTTAACCCCAACCCACCTGCTTTCAAGGAAATCAGGAATACTTTCAAATCTTGACGAGAATTGAATGTTTTCACCAAGTCACGTCGATTCTCTCGCGGCGTTTGGCCATCCAGGTAAAGGTGTTCAATTCCTTCTTTTTCAAGTCGTTTTTTAACGAGCCGCAGATGTTTAACGAATTGCGAAAACACAAGGATTTTATGGCCCTCATGCAATGCATTTTTGAGCATGCGCATGGCTTCTTCAAACTTACCGGAGCTGTCCTGATACGCTTCATCCACCATAGCCGGATGATTGGCCACTTGTCGTAACACGGTCAGTCCCCTTAAAAGCAACATCTGCGATCTAACTATACCTTGCTTTTCGATGGCTTCCAATATCTCATTGCGGAAACCAGACTTTAGCTTTTCATAAACTTCCTCTTGTTGATCGGTCATGTCACAGTAATGAACCTGTTCGATGCGATCAGGTAAGTCTTTGGCGACCTGCTTTTTAGTTCGTCGAAGTATAAAGGGATTGATAAGTGTACGCAATTTATCTGCGGTGGTTTCGTCTTTTTCCTTCTCGATAGGATTGGCATATTGCTGTCGGAAAAACTTCAAACTGCCGAGCAGGCCAGGATTGGCAAAGGCCATGATCGACCATAAATCGATAACTGAATTTTCGACTGGTGTACCGCTTAAAACGAGTCGATGTTGACCATGGAGTAAGCGCACAGCCCTGGATATTTGGGATCCTGGATTTTTGATATTCTGACCTTCATCCAAAACAATGTAATTAAACCTCACCCGCTTGAACATCTCCATGTCTACCCGGGCTGTACCGTAGGAGGTTACAACCAAATCGTGGACCATAAACCATTGCTCGGTACGATCGCGTTGGGTACCGGCGTGAATCATGACCGACAAATCAGGCGCAAACTTTTTAGCCTCACTGAGCCAATTGTATAATATCGAAGTAGGTGCAATGAGTAAGGATGGACCTACTTTTCTGCCTGTCAACAGGTTTTCTTCTTTGTCTTTTAATAACAAGCACAAGGTTTGTATGGTTTTCCCTAAGCCCATGTCGTCGGCCAAAATGCCACCAAAACTATGGCTACGCAAGAACCATAACCAATTCAGCCCGGCATGTTGGTAGTTGCGCAAACTCGCATTGAAAGTAGGCGGAATCTCTTCAACCTTTATCTCACTAAAGTCAGTTAACTTGCTAATTTTTAGTCTAATATTTTCTTCCTGTCTAGATTGGAGTGCTTCCTGTAGCTCGGTTAAGGCTTGATAGTGATGCCGGTACATACGCAGCTCATCGCCATCCGTTTTATCGACATGACGAAAAATTGCCATGAGCTTACTAAACCAGGCATCCGGTATAACAACCGTTTTTCCGTTAGGAAGTTGGTATTCACGGATGCCTGCTATGATATGGTTTCGGAGGCGGATAAATGGCACCTCAAATTCACCAAAACGAATTCTGGCCTGTATGTCAAACCAATCCCCTGTCTCGTTGATTTCCATGTCGAGCCGACTGCCCATGATGTAATAATGCGCGGCGACTTCATCTTGCTCCAATATAAATCCAGCTTCTTCTAATAATTCGCGATTGTTCGCTAACCACTCCAATAGTGGATGATCACTACTCTCCGTTTCATCTAGACTAAACACAGCACCTGTGAAATTGCGTAGGCCAATGCGGTTCAACTTATCGTGTTGACTCAGCTCCCACATATGTGAACGAACTGTCCGGATAAACTTATAGTCATCGCCGCGCCTTTCCAAGCGCACCAATACCCTATTCGTATTATTGGCCAGTATTTCTTGGTCATCATATTTAAACAACAAAATCAAGGATAGGCTGTCTCCAAGTAGTTGGGTCAAACGCAGTATAGGTTTTGCTTCAGTTTTGTTGCTTACAATCTCAAAACCATCTGCCTTGACCTGATATCGCTCGATAAGATGTAGCGCAAATTTGCGCATGTAGGTGTCTTCAGAGCTTTTAGGTACTTGAATATAGTATTTATTGAAAAAGGGTTGAAGCTTCACTCCTTCCATTTCGGGATCAAACTCATAGAGTTGGTCCTTGATAAGCATCCAAACGGGCTGGTTTGATATCAGCACACTTTGTTGGTATTGAAACTTTAGCAGTTTACCCTGGTGAATCAACGTTGGGTAATATCGGATGCCGTCATCATTACGTTTGAAATGAAAAAGCACAGATACTTTTCCTTCATTGTAATGAACCTGTTTCCAAGTGGGGTCATCGTCGTCGCCCATAATAAAAACAGACTTGTTTTTGAGCAAAAACAATGCTTTTGCAAGTCTTTGTTCGGTTAGCGGCCTAATGACATCGTGTAATTGCTCGCTGTAATGTTTTTGAAAGAACTCAACAGGGCGAAGTGCTTTTTTAGGGCTGTGCTTTTTAATGATGTAATGCTGATCGCACTCATCTAGCCATTGAACGACCTGTCGGTCATTATCATCTAGGAGATAATCAAACTCTTTTGCCGTTATACCGTTGAGCTTTTTATGGGTGTAAGTAAAATCACCGTGGGCATTCAACTGCACAATGTACGGAGCCAATAATAAACCAAGGTATTCGTGATTATACAACGAATACACCATTTTATGGGATATAGCTTGGTCTATTTGCACCTTTAAATTCAGTTCACATGTCCAAATTAGGAGTATCCTGATTATACCTGAATTTTCAAACTTAGGCTATTTAACAATTAAAACCGCATAAATACCCTTAAAAATTATCTCTAATTAGGCCAGAAAAGACCATTTCTGCTGGTCCTTCTAAAAATATGTGGTGAAATCGACCTTTATCGGCTTTAAAGCTTACGCGTAATACTCCACCAAGTGTTTTAATATCAACACTTTGCTTTCCTTGTTTGTTGTTTTTTTTTGCCCAAACCAATGCGCAAGCTGTTACGCCTGTCCCACACGCCAAGGTTTCTGTTTCAACCCCTCTTTCGAACGTCCGAACCTGCAAGGCGTCGCTAGCTGATATTTCCATAAAATTCACATTGGTACCGCCCGGTTGATACGTTTTTTGCCAACGTATGTCTTTGCCCTCCTTTTCAACATTGTAAGTCGCCAAACCTGACACTACCTCCACATGATGAGGTGACCCAGTATTTACAAAATAACCGTCCCCCATTTCTTTAATTTCATGGACATCTATCATTCCCAACGAAACCCAATGGTTCGGGAGCAATTGTGCCTCATGCGCTCCATCAACGGCTAAAAATTGTGTTTTACCTTTAATAAGACCCAGTTGTGTGGCGAAACGAACCGCGCACCTACCCCCATTACCGCACATGCTGCCTTCACTCCCATCTGCGTTATAATACACCATTTCAAAATCGTAGCCTTTGGCATCTTGAATAAAGATGACCCCATCCGCTCCAATACCAAATTTACGATTGCACCACCTGCGGTAGCGTTCCGGATCAATGCGTGGTAGCAGGAGTTGCCGGTTGTCGACCATGATAAAATCATTGCCGGCACCTTGATATTTGAAAAATGAAACTTCTGACATGATCGACTGTTCTTTTTTATAGACTTTAACCTTTTCTTAACAGCGTTCTGACAAGCTGTCACGTTTTACACTTGTCCTTACCATACATTTGGAAAAGGCATAAATGTTGAACAAATTTAAATGTATAAAATCACCCTCAGTATGAAAAGGATAATCGGAATTTTTGTCATTGCCCTCTTTGGCGCGGTAAGTGGAGCTGGGCTCACTAAATTATTTGACGCCAAACCAGCTACAACGACCATTAGCGGTTCCCAGCCGGTACAATTCACCAATTTCCCAGAACACATTATTCAGAATCCCAACTTTGTATCTGCTTCTGCCCTGGCAACCCCTGCTGTGGTTCACATCAAAACTAAAGTCAACCCAAAAACGAGTCAGGGAAAAACCCAAGAGGACGATATCCGTTCCTTTTTTGGTCGGCCAGACTTATTTTTTGGTCCGCAAGGCCCCCAAACTGGATCTGGGTCAGGTGTAATAATCACTAGCGATGGCTATATCATTACCAATAACCACGTTATCAATGGCGCAGATGAAATAGAGGTTATCTTGAATGATAAGCGCAGTTTCAGTGGCACTGTGGTCGGCACAGACCCATCCACAGACATTGCACTGGTGAAAATTACAGCAGAAAACCTACCTGTATTACAGTACGGGAACAGTGATAATGTTCAAGTTGGTGAATGGGTACTGGCGGTTGGCAACCCTTTTAACCTAACTTCCACCGTCACAGCGGGTATTGTATCAGCCAAGGCCAGAAGTGTAGGTATTTTAGGTGGCGGTTCAAGTATGGAAGCTTTCATTCAAACGGATGCTGCAGTGAATCCAGGAAATTCTGGAGGCGCTCTTGTAAATGTGCAAGGAGAACTTGTCGGCATCAATACGGCCATCGCCACCAGCAATGGTAGTTATCAAGGTTACTCATTTGCTGTCCCAGTAAATATTGCACGTAAAGTTGTAGAAGACATCAAAAGCTACGGCACGGTTCAGCGGGCCTTTTTAGGCGTGCAAATAATGGAGGTAAATGCCGAACTCGTTTCAAAAGAAGAACTAAAAGTCAATGAAGGCGTCTATGTCGCTGATTTTCTGGATAACAGTGCGGGCGCAGCAGCTGGCCTCAAAAAAGGAGATGTTATCGTTCAAATTGACAACAATAGGGTGAAATCGACGCCAGAGCTGATGGAAATCATTGGCCGCAAACGTCCAGGTGATAAAGTAGATGTTTTAGTAAACCGCAAAGGCAAGCAAGAATTGTTGGCAGTTACATTGCGCAGTTCAGATGGCACAACCAGCGTTGTCAAAAAAGCCAAGCCAGATTTTGCTTCTCTTTTAGGTGGAGAACTCGAAACGGCATCCACCAAGGAGCTTGAAGGCTTAAAACTTGAAGGTGGTGTAAAAGTCAAAAAACTCACTGCCGGTAAATTAAGAGATACAGGTATCCGTGAAGGATTTATTATCACCAAAATTGATCGTACGCCTGTCTTAGATACCAAAGACCTCTATAAAGTCTTAGAAGATAAAAAAGGGGGTGTCTTGCTAGAAGGCTTCTACCCATCAGGCGCCAAGGCCTATTATGGATTTGGTCTTTAATTAATCTTGTTATTAGCCCTATGCGTTTAATTAGGGCTTTTTTTATGCCATCTTCTTATATCCTAGCTTATTTTTGACCTATGCGTATTAGATTTATTCAATTGGGTAAAAACCAAGATGCTTTCATAGAAAAAGGTGTATCCTTTTTTCAGAAAAAGCTAAAGCACTACTGCACTTTTGAAATAATCGTCATAGCTGGGCTTAAACAAACAGGCAATCTCAATCATGAAGAGGTCAAAAAACAAGAAGGAGAACTCTTCCTCAAGGTATTAGACACAAAGAGCCTGGTTTGTTTGTTAGATGAAAGAGGCAAAAAATATAACAGCCCCCAATTTGCTCGGCAACTCGACCAGTGGGCATTGGCGGGCCGTTCGCAACTCGATTTTGTAATCGGTGGCGCCTTTGGTTTTTCAGATGCAGTCTACCAACGCGCGGATGCTCAGCTCTCCTTAAGTGATATGACTTTTTCGCATCAGCTTATTCGGATTATTTTTTTAGAGCAATTATACCGGGGCTTCACCATCTTGCGGAACGAACCTTACCACCATGGCTGACCCCTATCGTATGCCCTATTTTGATTGCTTATTAATCGGATATACCGGCGCTGTCGGTAATCAATTGCTGAACGAACTGATTAAAAGTGATAAGGTAAACCGAATTATATGCCTTGGTAGAAAACAACCAGCAATAGACCACCATAAACTCGTCTACGTAAGTGCAGATATGCAGAGGTTGACTGAGGAACTCGATTCATTTGCCGGTATAAGTCGCGTATACTGTTGTTTAGGCACTACAATTAAACAAGCAGGTAGTCAACAAGCTTTCAAAATGGTCGACTACAATATGGTAGTTGATGCTGCCCTACTTGCCAAACAAGCTGGCGTAGCCCACTTCAGTGTAATATCCGCCATGAGTGCTGACGCAAAATCGACCGTGTTCTACAACAGAGTTAAAGGTGAATGTGAAAATGCCTTAAAACAAATCGGTTTTAGCCGGCTTTCTATCTTTAGACCTTCCCTATTAACTGGTCCACGCCATGAATTTAGATTGGGCGAAAAAATTGCACAGGCAGTCCTGCCGTTATTTGAATGGATGCTGATGGGCAGTTGGAAAAATTACAAAAGCATTTCTACCCATGTAGTGGCTCGAGCTATGTTGTTAAACTCAATTAAAACAGATGAGGGCATCGAGATTTTCCAAAGCGAAGAAATTAAACAGTTGTCAAAAGCTTTGTGAACATCGCCCAATTGGGTATCTCCTCAAAATGCCGATATCGGCCTGCTGTCTTATCTACAAAAGCGAAATAATGGTTGAGGCCATTTGAAATCAAAAAGAACTGCACATCTAATACCTGATTGTAGCGGGCCGTCTGATCGAAGACTTGCTGATTTATCGCAATTTCAGGTGCTTTACATTCAATCAATAAAATTGGGTTGTGTCCGCTTTCATCAAAAATAACAGCATCATAGCGCCGGGTCATTTTATTTAAGCTGATGCTTTTTTCAACAGCTAGGCGTGCTTTCGGATATCCAAGTTCGCCAATGAGATAGTGTAAAAGATGCTGACGAACCCATTCTTCAGGCGTCAATCGAACTTGTTTTTTTCGAAATTCATCAAAAATTTCTGTTTGATCGGCTGATGTCCTCAGGCGGGCATTAAAACGCGGCAGATTTAAGGTGGGCATGTGCATAAAATCGGGAATACAGAGCTAATTGCTTTTCTTAATTTAGCGTGAAGTTAAAGCTATGAAAACCAAAGAAGACATTGTCAATAACTGGCTGCCCCGTTACACCGGTAGACCGCTCGAAGATTTTACCCAATATATTCTGCTCACCAATTTCAGCAACTACCTTGAAATTTTTTCAGAGCTCTACCAATCACCTATAATGGGGAAGGATAAGCCGATGCAAACCTGCGTAGCAGAAGGTATTACCATTATTAATTTTGGCATGGGAAGCCCGATGGCTGCTACTGCAATGGACTTACTCACGGCGATTAAGCCAAAAGCAGTGCTTTTTTTAGGTAAATGTGGCGGACTAAAACGCAAAAACCAGATTGGCGATCTGATTCTACCCATCGCCGCCATCCGGGGCGAAGGAACCTCTAACGACTACTTCCCTGCCGAAGTGCCAGCCCTTCCCTCCTTTGCGCTGCAGAAAGCCATCTCAACCACCGTTCGAGATATGGGACTGGACTATTGGACAGGTACAGTATATACAACCAACCGCAGAGTTTGGGAGCATGATAAGAAGTTCAAAAACTATCTGCGCGAAACCAGGACCATGGCGATTGATATGGAAACGGCAACCATTTTTAGTGTTGGCTTTCATAACGCGATACCAACCGGGGCCCTCTTGCTTGTTAGCGACCAGCCAATGATACCCGAAGGAGTAAAAACCGCTGAAAGCGATATGAAAGTCACCGCGAACTATGTTGAGAGTCATCTCAAAGTGGGAATAGGCTCCCTAAAACAGCTCATTAACAACGGATTAACCGTTAAACACCTCCGATTCTAATGGCCAAGGGTAAAGATGAAATAGGGTATGATGGGTTGCTTAAAACATTAAAAGCAGGTAAGTTTCCTCCCATTCTTTTTATGCAGGGAGAGGAACCCTATTATCTCGACAACCTGGCAAATTGGCTTGAAAAAAATGTCATACCTGAAGAGCAGCAAGGTTTTAACCAAACTGTGCTATACGGCCGGGATATCAACGCAGGTGTAATCATCAACGCCTCCCGTCGTTTTCCCATGATGTTTACGCATCAACTGGTTCTCATAAAAGAAGCACAGAACCTCACCGAAAAAGAGCTTGAGAACCTGATACCGTATTTCAACAAACCATTGAGCAGTACCGTCCTTGTATTTTGTTATAAGGGAAAAACGCTTGATAAGCGAAAAAAAGTCTACAAAGCCCTCGAGGAACAGATAAAAGCCGGGAAAGCTATCCTTTTTAATAGTCTAAAAGAAAGGGACTACCTACTTGACAAATGGATAGCTAACTATGTCAGCAGTCAGGGCTTTAGTATTGCACCGCAAACTGCCGTAGTAATGGCCGAATACTTGGGTAATAATCTCGAGAAAATAGCCAATGAACTCACAAAATTGGCCATAAATATACCTGCGGGGGCCACTATTACTACAGAATTAATTGAAAAATATGTTGGTATAAGCCGAGATTACAACGTCTTTGAACTCCAAAATGCAATTGGCAAAAAAGATATTTTCAAGGCCTACCAAATAGCCAACTACTTCGCCGGAAGTCCCAAGGCAAGCAATTTTACGATGCCCATGTGCATCTCTAATTTATACCAACTGTTCAATCGGCTGTATGTTGTTCATCATAATCCAGGCACTCAACCGGAAACCTTGCAACGTTTGATGGGCTTGAGCAATGCGTTTTTTGTTAAAGACTACATCAGCTTTTCCCGAAACTATCCAATGTCGAAAGTAAAAAGGAGTATTGCGACTTTACTGGAATACGACCTAAAAGCGAAAGGTTTAGGCAGCGCAGAAACCGAGGATGGAGAACTACTTAAAGAATTGATTTACAAACTTGTATCCTGAACTACTTCAATAGCTTTCTAATTACAAATTCGTCTTCTTGTATCTGACTTTTCAAAGCGGCTAAACTAGAAAACTTAATATCTCCCCTTACTTGCGCAACAAATCGAATGCGCAGTTCAGTGTCGTATAAATCGCCTTCCCAATCGAGTATGTTCACTTCCACATTGTTGGTTAGCCCGTTAATGGTTGGTCTGTTGCCGATATAGCACATGGCGGGAAGCCAATCCTGACCTACTTGAGCCTCACAGGCATATACTCCGTTGGCTGGGAGTTGCTTGTACCTATCCGAGATTTGGAGATTAGCAGTAGGATATCCGAGCGTTCGCCCAATCCGATCTCCTCTAACCACTTTACCCGTCAGACCATAGCTATAGCCCAGCATTTTATTCGCTAGACCAATCTCCCCTGCCTCCAAGGCTTGTCTGATTTTGGTAGAACTAACGGCCATATCGTCTACATCTTGACGTGAGATTTCATCAACTGAATAACCATATTGTACCGCCTGCTCTTTTAGAAAATGAACATCTCCTTCGCGGTTGTTTCCAAAACGATGATCGTAGCCAAGCACAATATGTTTTGTCTTCAATGTATTGAGCAACATATCGTGTAGAAAAGTTTGGGCCGATTGGCTTAAAAACTGCTGATTAAATGGCATAAAAAACAAGATATCAATGCCAAAATGCCGCATAAGTTCTTGTTTCTCCAGGTCTGTATTTAATAAACGCAGATTCTCCTTATCTCTGTTAAGAACGATACGTGGATGTGGGGTAAAGGTCATTATAGCAGATAAACACCCCAAACGTTCAGCATCCTCCCGCAAACGATGAATGATTTCTTGGTGCCCGTGGTGAACACCATCGAAAGAACCAATGGTCAGCGCGATGGGTTTCGAAAAGGTGTAATCGCTTAATCCGTGATAAATATTCATTCTTGAGGCGAATCGCTTGCTGTCGTTTTCTGCGCTTTAATTGCTGTTTCAAGAGTAGCTAGCTCCCATGCATCTTGCAATTGAAAACCCCCAATTGCCGTGCGGCAAAGTTCGGTAAGAACAGCGCCATTTGCTAATGCACGACCAAAATCATGTACAAGCGAACGGATGTAGGTTCCTTTACTACAGCGTATGCTGAAATAGATATCCGGCATTTCGACACTGGTAAAATCAAAATCCAAGACTTGTACCGTTCTTGACTTAGGATAAACAGTTATACCCTGACGGGCACTTTCATACAATCGCTTACCATCTAATTTAATCGCCGAATGTGCTGGTGGGAATTGCGCTATTACACCGGTTAGACTTTTTTTGACTTCCTGAAGCGCTTCCATAGAGATATGATCCGTTGGAAACCTTTCGTCAACTTCGGTCTCACGATCGTAGCTTGGTGTGGATTCTCCCAATCTAAAACACCCGGTATAGGTCTTTTCCTGCCCCATAAAAGATTCGATTTGTTTGGTAGCCTTTCCCGTACATAAAATCAATAAACCGGTAGCCAGCGGGTCTAGGGTGCCAGCATGGCCCACCTTTTTGACTTTCGCCATATACCTCACCTTTTTGACCAATTGAAAACTGGACCAGCCTAAAGGTTTGTTTACCAGGAGCACCTCTCCTGCCTCAAAATCGAATTTTTTCAATCCGCGGTAAGTTGCAGTCCGCTGTTGTACGCGTACAACAAAAAGAGTATCCCTAAAGCAATACGATAGTAGCCAAAATGCTTAAACCCGTATTTCGTTAGAAAACTAACAAAGCCCTTAACGGCAACGATAGCCACTAAAAAAGCAACAAGAGCACCAATGAGAAGGGTATTCAAATTGCCATTTAAAATGGTCTCGTGGTTTTTAAGAATGTCGTAGCCTGACGCTGCAAACATTGTTGGAATCGCTAGCAGGAAGGAAAACTCGGCTGCTTGCATTCGATTAAAACCTGCATAAACGCCGCCAAAAATAGTAGCCGCCGAACGAGATACCCCAGGTATCATACTTATGCATTGAATAAATCCAATCTTTAATGCATCGGTATAGCTAATGTGCTCGAGTTCGACGTAACGGCTTTCCTTTTTTTCGGTCCATCGATCGAGAAGGATGAGCACTACCCCACCTACAATAAGTGAAATGCTAACTGTCGTTGGGTTAAAGAGATAAGCTTTAATGCTTTTGTAGGCCAATAACCCGATGACCCCCGTTGGCAAAAATGCCACAAAAAGCTTCAGGTATATCTCGAAACTAACCAAAAACCGCTTATAATATAGCGCAAGCACAGCCAATATGGCGCCTAGCTGTATCACTACCTCGAATGATTTTACAAATTCATCCTCATGAATTCCCATGAGTGATGAGGCCAAAATCATATGTCCCGTACTTGAAACCGGTAAAAACTCTGTCAGGCCTTCTATGATAGCTATGACAATCGCTTGAAAAAGGGTCATGCCTGTTTTTTCGGACGATACATAATGGCAAATACCTGCATTATAAAACCTAACATGGCAATGATTGGCCCTAAGGTGATTTTAGTAAAACTAAATATATTCTCTTGTCCTGCCATCATAGCGCAGCCAATGACGATGAGTAGTACGCCTGCTATCATTAGGCGATAGTTGAGCTTAGCAAAAAGTAATTTTCCGGCGGTATCGTTGTTTTTCATAGTCTGTATACTTTTAGGATGACAAAACGTCATCCGCTAGATTTTAATATCAATAAAGATCGTCGATTTTATGATTCAGATAACGGTTGATGGCTATCCATGTACTTAAAAAGCTAATAACGAGTCCAAGTCCCAATAAACCAACGCCAATATAAATACTGAGCAGTTTGTCCCTCAACCCCGCTAAATCAGGTATTTGACGGTCACCAAAATAAATAACCAAATACAAAAGACCCACCGCCAAGGCAACCGAAATAGCCCCTTGCAGCAGGCTTTTTAAAAGATAAGGCCGTTTAATAAACCAGGTAGTAGCCCCTACCAGTTGCATACTTTTAATGATAAAGCGCTGGCTATACAAAGAGAGCCTGATACTATTATTGATGAGCGTTACGGTGATTAACAATAATAACAAACTGAATCCTGCAACTATCGTTGCTATGGTGTTAATGTTTTTGTTCAACAGATCCAAAACACCCGCTTGGTAGTACACTTCCTTAACAATAGGATTTACCAATAACTGCTTCTTTACCTTCTCCAGACTATCAGAATTCGCATAATTAGCCTCTACCGTAAGATTGAAAGAAGCTAAAAGTGGATTATACCCAAGAAAATCAACAAAATCCTCTCCCAAGTCGGCAGTTAAAATTTGAACAGCATCTTCTTTTGAGACGTAATCCAGCTGCTTGACATATGGATTGGCCCGAAGTTGTTTGGCGATATCGTTGATCTGCTTGGGGTCTGCTTCTTCATTGATAAAAATCTGAACCTGTAGATTTTCTTTCACATAGTCCGATAATAGTTTGGCGTTCATCACCAAAACACTAAAAAGACCCAATAAAAAAAGCACCAAAGTTATGCTGATTACAGCAGTAACACTGGAACGCCGAGCCTTACGGCGGAAATAATTAAGTGTAGTTTGTTCCGACATAGCGGTATTTGGACGCTAAAATAAGATTTATTCGAACTGAAGCGGGCATCTTGTGGAAATCAAAGCAAAAAAGGGGAAAAAGCCACCGAAAAAGGCCCGTAACACCTGAATTAGTGGATGATATCTCTATTTTTGTACCCTTAAGTTTTTTCCTTTATGGCCGATTACCTTTTCGCTGACGTTGAAAAACATGCCCGTAAACTTTGGGCAGACCAAAATGTTTACAAAACAGACGATCAAAGCGAAAAACCAAAATATTATGTACTCGACATGTTTCCCTATCCCTCAGGTGCCGGATTACATGTAGGGCATCCCCTAGGTTACATTGCAAGCGATATTGTAAGTCGGTTTAAACGAATGAAAGGTTTTAACGTCTTACACCCCATGGGTTTTGACGCATTCGGCTTACCTGCCGAACAATATGCAATCCAAACAGGTCAGCACCCAGCTATCACTACGGAACAAAATATCAAACGTTATGTAGAGCAAATGGAGTACATCGGTCTGTCGTACGACTGGAAAAGAGAAATAACCACCAGCGATCCAGCCTACTACCGTTGGACGCAATGGATTTTTCTACAGCTTTTCGATAGCTGGTATGACAAAAGCCAAGACAAGGCTCGCCCAATTACAGAACTCATCCATTATTTTGATAAAAATGGCAATGTGGGCTTGCAAGCCCAATGCGATGAGAACGTACCTGCTTTTGACGCAACAGCGTGGAAGTCTGCAGATGAACAATACCAATCGGACTTGCTCATGCATTATCGGCTGGCTTATCTCGCAGAAGCACGTGTGAATTGGTGCCCAGCCTTAGGTACTGTCCTTGCCAACGACGAAATCAAAGATGGCTTATCGGAACGTGGAGGTCATCCAGTTGAAATTCGCATGATGCGACAATGGATGATGCGCATTTTGGCTTATAGTCAGCGTTTATTAGATGGATTAAACGAAATAGATTGGTCCGACGCCATCAAAGAGCAGCAACGCAATTGGATTGGTAGATCTGAAGGTGCATTAATTCGCTTTTCATTGGAGGGTAATAACCAACAGATTGAAGTTTTCACTACCCGCCCAGACACCATTTTCGGAGTGAGTTTTATGGTTTTAGCGCCTGAACATGCTTTAGTCGCTGAAATCATTACCCCAGAAAATCGTCCTCACATAGAGGCCTACATCACCAAAGCTAAAAATCGATCAGAAAGAGAGCGAATGGCCGACGTAAAAACCGTGAGTGGTGCATTTACAGGAGCCTACGCCATACACCCATTCACTGGCGATAAAATACCAGTTTGGATAGCTGATTACGTATTGGCAAGTTACGGAACCGGTGCCGTTATGGCTGTTCCAGGTGGCGATGAGCGCGATTGGCGGTTTGCAAACCATTTCCAATTGCCAATTTTAGATATAATCGAAGGTTCGGATATAAGCTTAGCCGCCAACGACAGCAAAACTAGCCGGATAATCAATAGCGGTTTTCTAAATGGGCTGGAAGTAAAAACAGCCATTCAAAAAGCCATCGAGGCGCTTGAAAAAGGTGGTTTGGGAAAAGGCCGCATTCAGTTCCGCTTGCGAGATGCTATTTTTAGTCGTCAGCGGTATTGGGGTGAACCTGTGCCTATTTATTTTGAAAACGGCATTCCCAAAGCAATGCCTGACCACCTATTGCCACTTCAACTGCCGGCTGTAGATAAATATTTACCTACCGAAGACGGTGAACCTCCCCTCGGCCGGGCCGAAAATTGGACCTACAATGGGCACCCGATAGAAACCACCACCATGCCGGGTTGGGCAGGGTCAAGCTGGTATTTTTTGCGTTACATGGACCCACACAATGCAACAACCTTTGCTGAGCGTAATAAAATTGATTATTGGAAGCAAGTCGACCTTTATATGGGCGGTGCAGAACATGCCACCGGTCACTTGTTATATGCTCGTTTCTGGACACAGTTTTTGTTTGACCGGAATTGGATTGGGTTTAAAGAGCCATTCAAAAAACTGGTGAATCAAGGTATGATTCAGGGTCAAAGCAAATTTATTTATCGTGTTGAGGGCAAAAACACTTTTGTGTCTGCAGGTTTAAAAAACAACTTCAAAACCACTGCCATTCATGTAGATGTTAATATGGTAAAACTTGATGTTCTTGATTTAGAACAGTTAAAAAATTGGCGAACGGAGTATGAGTCAGCGGAATTTCTACTAGAAAACCCAGAGAATGGCGAAATCAGTTCCACTGGTATTTTTAAATGTGGCTCGGAAGTCGAAAAGATGTCTAAATCAAAATGGAATGTCGTCAACCCCGATGATATCATCAGCCAATATGGCGCTGATACGCTTCGTTTGTACGAAATGTTTCTTGGCCCTTTGGAAGATGCCAAACCGTGGGATACCCATGGGATTGAAGGTGTATATCGCTTTCTGAACAAATTTTGGCGCTTATTTCACGTTGATGATCTATTTCAGATTAACGCCGATGAGCCCACTATTGAAGAGCTTAAGGTTTTACATCGCACCACACGTAAAATTGAAGAAGGTATAGAACGTTATTCGTTTAACACCTGCGTCAGTGCATTTATGATTTGTGTTAACGAGTTACAGACTTTAAAATGTCGGAAACAACACATTCTAGAGCCACTCGTTCAACTTCTTTCTCCATTTGCACCGTTTTTGTGCGAATATTTGTGGGAGAAACTCGGCCATCAGAAAAGCATCGTGAACGCTCCTTTTCCTATTTTCGATATCCAATACCTCGAAGACGACACCTACGATTATCCGGTTCAAGAAAATGGAAAACTGCGCTTTACCATTAATTTGCCAAAACAGGGTGAAAAAATCGACTTGGAAAATTTGGCTATGCGTCACGAAAAAGTACAGCTACTACTGGCCGGCAAAAGCCTTAAAAAAATTGTAGTCGTTCCTGGTAGAATTATAAATCTGGTGATGAATTAAAAAATATGAGATATATTCCTGTTAATTGATTTCATGCGCCTGAATCTGCTCTTCTTCATTGGTCTTTTTTTAAGCCTGCTTCCAAATCTACTTTTGGCACAGCAAAGCACATTACATGATACTGCTTCGATTAATCGTTCTTTGAGCGATGCCCGGGAATTGCTTTTTGAGGACATTGATAAAGGAGGCATACTTACACAGAAAATACTCCAAGCGGCCGAAAAAATAGACTACAAAAGAGGTCAAGCGCTGGCTTGGCATTATTTAGGTCGCATTGCTTTGGATACCGGAAACTATGCCGGATGTATTGAGGCTCAAAACAAAACACTCCTGCTTATAGCAGATCTAAGTGGTCAGGAAAAACTGAAAGCAGCTGCCTTGAACATCAAGGGCATAGCGAGCGAAAAATTGGGCCTGTACAAAATTGCTGTTTCTAACTATTTACGCGCTATCCGTCTGTTCGAAACAGTAAAAGACAGCGGTGGTCTCACGAATGTCTACAACAATGTGGCCCTCATTCACAATGCCCAAGGCAACCATGAAAGAGCAGACCAATACTACCGCAAAGCTTTTGATTTGGCAGAAGCGATGGGCGATGTTTTTTTAATAATTACGACCCGCAACAATATGGGGTTGAGCCTTTTACAACAAAAGCGCTATGACGAAGCAAAATCTCATTTTCAGGCTACCCTTGAATTTGACCTAGAAGATGGCTCGGCCGAATATATTGGTGGTTCCTATAACAATCTGGGCAGTTGTGAGCTTAAGATGGGTAATTATAAAGAAGCTTCGGCACTTTTAGAAAAAGCGGTAACCTACAAACGCCAGGCCAACGATAAATACGGACTTACCATCAGTTTAATCAATCTTGGACAAACCCTGACGCAGCTGAAGCGATATACGGCGGCTGAAGTAGCACTGAAAGAGGCTGTATCCATATCAAGACAAACTGGCGTCAAAAGTCACGAATCTGATGCTTACCTAAACTTGGCCATGCTATCCGACAGCGTGGGTGATCCAATAAGGAGTTTATACTATATACGCACCCACTTTAGTTTGCGTGACAGTTTACATCTCATCGACCAAAAACTTGAAATCGAACGTTTACAGACAGAATACAATGTTGAGAAGAAAGATCTGGAAATAGGTAAACAACAAATCTTATTGGCCAAACAAGATTTTCAACTGCATGTGTTTTTAGCTGCATTATTGTTGATTTCGATTGTTCTAATTGTACTAGCTGCCCTAGCTTTTAACATCCGCAAACTAAATCGTAAACTCAAGGAAAATCAGGAGCAATTAGAATCAAAAAACCTACTGTTGCTCAAAACTAACGAAAATTTGTCCTTAGCGCGTGATTTGGCCGAACGGTCGTCGCGTGCCAAAAGCAACTTTCTCAGCAACGTAAGTCATGAAATAAGAACACCCATGAATGTAATCATGGGCCTTTCTCAACTGCTCCAAGATGAAAAACTCAGTACTAAAGGTAAGCAGAACGTTAATTTTATTTTAGAATCCTCTAATCACCTCCTACATATCATCAACGACATACTCGACTTGAGTAAAATAGAAGCTGGAAAAATCACCTTCGATGACAGCCGTTTTCATATGATTGAAGTCCTGAATCAGTTAAAAAACAGTATGGAAACACTAAAAGCTGGGAAAGACATCCATTTAGTGTTTGATTGGCCAGCGGATTTACCAGACTATTTCAGAGGCGATCGTACGCGGCTCCAACAAATACTCACGAATGTTATCAGCAATGCCATCAAGTTTACTTCAAAAGGTAAGGTTAAACTTCAGCTTGAGGTGATTGACAAAGAAAATGACCTCTATCAACTCAAATTTTCCATCACAGATAGCGGCATTGGCATTCCCTCAGACCGTTTGGATAAAATCTTTGATAGTTTTACGCAGGCCGAAGAAGACCATAGTCGGACCTACGGAGGCACCGGTTTAGGATTGACGATTACTAAAAAGTTGATTGAACTCCAGGGGGGTAGCATTCAGGTAAAGAGTATGTTGCAAGAAGGATCTGAGTTCAAGATTAGGCTTAATTACTTCGCCGACAGTCCTTCTGTTCTTTTACCAGATGCTACTAAGTTGTCGGGCATGATTGATTTCAGTCACTTGCGAATATTATTAGTTGAGGACAACAGAATGAACATAAACCTGGCTACGCAACTCTTCAAAAAGTGGAAAGCCGTTTACGCTGTTGCCGAAAATGGCTACGACGCGCTTGATCAGCTTAAAAATATAAATTTTGACATTATACTGCTTGATCTACATATGCCGGGTCTAAATGGATTTGAGACATTTAAGTCCATCCGGAAAAACGAAATTAAAACTCCTGTGGTTGCCTTAACAGCCGATGCTTTTGATGACACACGTGATAAAGTGAATGAATTGGGATTTGACGATATGCTTATCAAACCTTATCGTGCAGAAGACTTGATCCGATTGATCCAACGATTAGTCAAAAAGTAAGAACATAGTTTTATTACATTTCTAAAACAAGAAAGCCGCCATAAAGGCGGCTTTCTTGTTCGTTGATTTTTGGTTTATAAACGGAAACTTACTCCTGCCATTACTGGCGTTACATTGGGGTTAGATGCTACCTGCTGCCCAAATAACTCCGAGATACTGTAGCGAAGGAAAAGATCGGTTTTGCCATAACCCACCCTACCAATCATGCTAATTTTCAAAGGATTGGCATTTAAAGCACCACGAGTATATACATCTTGTGCAACTTCATTGGATAAGTTATATTCCTGACGAGCCGTCATTCTTCCCAAACGCAAACCAAGCTCTGCTCCTACTGCGATATTAAAAGAACGCTTCATTTTGTAAGGATTAGAAGAGAATTGGAGTAAAAGAGGGAAGTTGATATAATTCACATTCAAGCGGTTTTTAATCAATCCGGCACCCGCACTGCCAAAATTTACACTATCCCCGGCAATCATAAGGGTACTATCTCGGCGAAAGCTGTAATTATTAAATTCGAAGCCAAGACCAAATTGCAAGCGCAGTTTTTGCGCAATCAGGTTTTCCGAGCTTGCCCAGCCAAATCCCCAACCGAAAGAGTTAAATCCTTGATTCAAACTCAATGGAGCATTGTTTCCAGTTAGATTGAGGTTGCCATTTTGCATCAAACTGTTAAAGCCTAGATCGATATTAAAGTAATTTTTATCGATACCTTTTTTCTTTGGCTTGATATTCCCCAATTCCTTCTTGAGCTCCTTCATGTCTTTTTTGAACTCATCCATATCTGAACCCATTTCGAGCTCAATTTCTTCGTCTTCTTCAATGGCAGCTTGGCTGTCGACATAAGTAGTGTCCCATTTACCATCCTTAAATTTGATGATAATTTTTGGTTCTTTAGCTTGCTCCGTTTTCTCTTGTGCGGATGCAGCTGTGGCTGCCAGGCCGAGTACGACCAGGAATAAAATGTACTTTTTCATTGCGTTAGTTTATTTACTTAGTTGGATTGTTTGACCGAATTCGATATTACCTATAGCGAAGTTTACGTAGTGTTCTTTGCTGACAAACTCGTTTACTTTTTGTTTTGCCAGTTCGAAATAATCGCCACTTGATAATTTAGTAAAGGATTTGACGATTGCTGAACCGGAGCTTGCCATTGAAGCAGCTTCAGGAAGATCATCTACCCTAGTATACGTTTGATCTAATGCCGCCGCCATCAATTGATTTGTAGATTTGTTGTAGGCAATTGGCTGCAAACCTTTGGCAGGTATTTGATTTATTGAATTCATGCTTCTTTCTTTTTTGGGTTCAGTTGCCGCTGCAACCGTCACAACTTGAAGACGAGCTGGCTCAACCGCTGGTTGCATCACCTGCATTTTATTTTCAGTTAAAGGCGGAACTTGCTGTCCAGCCAATTCAAGCGCTTGTAGTTGATTTTGCAACTGCAACTGACGAATGGTATCGTTCAGTTGTACAGCCATTTGATTTTGACTGTTTGTTAAACCGGCAAAATTCACCCAGTAAATAGCACCCGCCACAAAAAGCATGGCGACCGCAGCAGCTATTCGTTGGGTGGCGACCATTTTATACCAAGGCAAAACTTTGACCGTAGTTTTATTACCCAAAGCCTCCTCTATTTGGCCGAACACAAAGGCAGGTGGTTCAACTTCGAACGCATCTAACTTGGTTCGTAGCAACTCCTCAAATGATTCCTGATGCTTCATGGTTAAAATTCCTTTCGTTTTGTTTAATCAATTCTTTCAAATGTCCTTTGGCACGCGCCAACTGACTTTTACTTGTGCCTTCGCTAATTCCAAGCATGCTCGAAATCTCTTTGTGCGAAAATTCTTCAACCACATATAAGTTGAGCACCGTCCGGTAACCTGCAGGTAATTTTTGAATCAACTTCATTATTTCCTCTGATTCCATTTTGCCCAAAAAATGATTGGCGGAGCTATCTTCAATTTGTATGTTTTCTAAATCTTGAACTACAAATAATTTAGCCGCCTTTCTAAAATGGTCTATGGCCGTATTTACAATTATTCTTCTGATCCATCCTTCAACTGACCCTTCAAAACTGAAACGTTCCAATGCGTTAAAAACCTTAACGAAACCTTCCTGAAGTATGTCGGTCGCAGCATCCCGATCGCTGGTATAACGCATACAAACTGCAAACATCTTACGCGAGAACGTATTGTAGAGCTCATTCTGGGCTTTACGGTCGTTTTGCAAACATTTGTAAACTAAGGCGTAATGTTGTTCCAATCGGGTTAAATTTGCTTGCGTCTCGTTTGAAGACGAAATATCCGGATGCGAGGTTGCACCAGAGGTGAAATTATTTTAAAAACAGCAGAATATAAATAAAGCTACATGATTAAACTTTTCAAAACCAGTTTGTTAGGCCTGCTTTTGTGTGCTACACAGGTCAAGTCGCAACAGCCACTCGTAGAAGAACAACTTTGGTCGTTTATACAGCTCGGCGCTCCTGTAGTATCACCAGACCAAAATAAGCTCGTCTACAGCGTTAGATCAACGGATTTAGATGCAAATAAAGGTAACAGCGACTTGGTGGTTTATGACTTTTCGACCAAAAAAGAAAATAGGATTACACAAAGTCCTGAATCAGAATCAGCTTACAGCTGGCGTCCTGATGGTGAGTGGGTTGGTTATTTAAGCGGAGTATCAGGAAGTACCCAGTTGTGGGAAATTCGCTCCGACGGCAGTACAAAACGTCAGGTCAGCAACATTGAAGGGGGCATCAATGGCTATAAATACAGTCCAGACGGAAAAATGATTTTCTACATCAAAAATGTGAAACTAGATGAATCCCTACAGGACAAATATCCCGCACTGTCGAAATCAACAGGTAAACTTATCGAGGGCTTGATGTATCGGCATTGGGACAGCTGGCATGACGGCACCTATAACCACCTATTTCTGCAGACCTATGAAGATGGCAAATTAACTGGCAAGGCTACCGACATACTTGAAGGAGAAAAAGTACATAGCCCCCTCCCGCCTTTCGGAGGATCCAGTGAGATCAACTTTAGCCCCGATAGCAAGTCTTTAGTTTACGTTTCCAAAAAGCTACAGGGAACTGCAGCAGCAACTTCCACCAATAGTGGGTTGTATTTATACGACATCCAGGCAAAAACTACTAAATTACTTACCACTGAAAATTTAGGCTACGACAACGAACCACAGTTTTCGTCTGACGGCAGCAAACTCGCTTGGTTAAGTATGGCGCGAGATGGTTATGAGGCAGACAAAAACCAGATACTGGTCATGAATATGGCGAACGGGCTTGTGAATACTATTACCACAAGCTTTGATCAAAGCGTGAGTAGCCTGCAATGGGGACTTACGAGTGATCGACTGTTTTTTACCGCTTATACACAGGGCACTGTACAGTTGTATGAATATCTCTTTGACCTCAATGCCGCTTTCAAAGCCTACGGTTCAACCTCAAAAAAACTCGCAAAAGGTACCGCTACGTTTGTAGTAACTGAAGGATTGTACAACTACAGCGCCTATAGCTACATCGATAAAGGTAAAAATGGCGCAATAGTAATGCTCCGGCAAAGCATGAGCAGTCCAAATGAACTTGTATTGCTTGACTTGGCTACCAAAAAAACAAATCCATTAAGTCAGCCTAACCAGGCTTTACTAGGCAGCATCCGTTTTGGCAAAGTAGAATCACGCAACATCAATGCATCAGATGGGAAATCCATTCAAACTTGGGTAATTTATCCGCCAGATTTTGACCCGAAGAAAAAATACCCAACCTTACTCTATTGTCAAGGTGGACCGCAGAGTATGATTGGGCAATCTTGGAGCAATCGATGGAATTTCCAATTGATGGCTGCCAAAGGCTATATAGTCGTTGCACCTAATCGGAGAGGTTTACCTGGTTTTGGCCAAGCATGGAACGAACAAATCAGTGGCGATTGGGGTGGTCAGGCCATGCGCGACTATCTAGCTGCTATAGATACGCTTGCTAAGGAGCCCTTTGTTGACGAAAATAATCTTGGTGCTGTAGGCGCTTCATTTGGTGGGTACTCAGTATATTGGTTGGCCGGAAATCACCAAAAACGCTTTAAAGCATTTATTGCGCATTGTGGTGTTTATAATCTTGAAGCTATGTATGGCCAAACAGAGGAAGTCTTTTTCACCGATTTTGAGATGAAGGGTAAACCTTGGGATATTCCCCGTCCTGCCTCCTACGATCGCGACTCACCTCACCGGTACGTGAAAAACTGGGATACCCCTATTTTAGTCATCCACAACGAAAAAGATTTCCGAGTACCTTTGGCGCAAGGCATGGAAGCATTTACGGCAGCTCAAGTCCAAGGTATTCCTAGTAAATTTCTGTACTTCCCAGACGAAAATCATTGGGTATTAAAACCACAAAACAATGTACTTTGGAATAAAGTATTCTTTGACTGGTTAGACACCTATTTGAACCCCTAATGCTCAACCAAATCCTACCTTATAACATGAAATTATTCCAAATGCTTGCATTAAGCCTCGGCTCATTATATGCATGCTCTAGTCCTGAAAACAAAATGTCAGACATTTTACCCCCCATCGCCAAGCGTATCGACACGACCTTGAGCATTCATGGCGATAACCGCAATGATCCCTATTTTTGGCTCAATCAAAGAGAAAATCCTGAAGTAATCGCTTATTTGGAAGCAGAGAATGCCTATACTGATACCATTTTAGCACATACCAAAGGCTTTCAAGAAAAGATTTTCCAAGAAATAAAAAGACGTATCGTTGAATCAGATATGTCTGTCCCCTACTTTGAGAATGGTTATTGGTATTTCACCCGTTATGAAACTGGTGCTGATTATCCGATATACTGCCGTAAAAAAGAGCGCTTAGAAGCAGCAGAGGAAATCCTTTTTGACGTAAATCAATTCGCCGAGGGTTATGAATATTATAGTCTATCCGGCGTTAAAATTAGTCCCGACAATACCAAGGCTATCTTTTTTACTGACAATGTGGGCCGTCGTCAGTATACACTTCAAGTGAAAGACCTGACTTCAGGTGAAATGCTGCCGGTTAATATTAAAAATACAAATGGCGGATCAGCCTGGGCCAATGATAATTCAACCATTTTTTATAGCACTACCGATGAGCAGACTCTACGTTCTGATAAGATTTGGAAATTTAAACTGAATGAGCCTGCAGGGAACTCCAAACTTGTCTTTCATGAAACAGATGAAACTTTTTCTACCTATATCTACAAAGGTAAATCTGGCAATTATCTCTTTATCAACTCGTCGAGTACTTTGACCAGCGAACAGCGTTTCTTGGATGCTAATAAGCCGGATGCTGCCTTTAAGATTATTCAAACCCGCACAAGAGGTTTGGAATACAATGCCGAAGATTATGGCCAGGATTTTTATATCACCACAAATCTAGATGCGCAAAACTTTAAACTCGTTCAAGCACCTATTCAAAAAGCGACCAAAGAAAACTGGAAAGCTGTTATTGATCCTCGTTCAGACGTCCTCCTTGAAGGCGCAGAATTTTTCGAACAGTTTCTAGTGCTTTCAGAAAGAAAAGCGGGCCTTACACAACTGAGAGTTAGAAGTTGGGACGGGAAACAAGATTATTATTTGCCCTTTCAAGACCCAGCCTATGCAGCTTATGTGGGCAAAAATCCGGAGTATAAAACCAGTAAGCTACGTTACAACTACACTTCTATGACCACACCGAGCTCTGTAATTGACTTTGATATGGTAAATCAGAGCAGTGAGCTTAAAAAACAACAAGAGGTTGTTGGTGGTCATGATCCGCAAGCCTACACATCAGAGCGTATTTTTGCCAATGCCAAAGACGGCACCCAGATTCCAATTTCACTGGTCTATAAAAAAGGTACAAAGCTAGATGGTAGTGCTCCGCTTCTACTCTACGCCTATGGCAGCTATGGTGCTTCCATGGATGCTTCTTTTAGCATAAGCCGTTTAAGCCTACTCAATAGAGGTTTTGTTTACGCGATTGCCCACATCCGTGGAGGTCAGGAAATGGGACGGCAATGGTATGAAGACGGTAAACTGCTAAAAAAAATAAATACGTTTACCGACTTTATCGATTGCGCAGATTATCTCGCAGCTAAAAAATATGCTGCTGAAGACAAAATATTTGCAATGGGTGGTTCTGCAGGTGGTTTACTGATGGGTGCTGTTGTTAATATGCGCCCAGACCGCTTCAAAGGAGTGGTTGCTGCAGTTCCTTTTGTAGATGTGGTAACTACCATGTTAGACGAAAGTATACCGTTGACAACCGGTGAATTCGACGAATGGGGTAATCCTAAGGATAAAACTTATTACGACTATATGTTGTCGTATTCGCCATACGACAATGTGACTGCCCAGACGTATCCGGCCATGTTGGTTACCACTGGCTTACATGATAGTCAAGTGCAATACTGGGAACCTGCCAAATGGGTAGCCAAGTTAAGAGCTACTAAAACAGATCAAAATATGTTGCTTCTTAAAACCGATATGCGTGCAGGGCACGGAGGCAAAAGTGGTCGATTCAACGCGATTTATGATACAGCTTTGGAATACGCATTTATGTTTAATTTAATCGGAATAACTAACTGAATAAGTAGAGGTTAACACATTCGTTTTAACCATTAATCAAAAAGGGGTACAGAAATGTACCCCTTTTTGATTGATCAGAGTGTGTCGATCAATTGTACAAGCTCTCTTTCTCCTTGAACCCCCAATTTTCGGGAGACTTGAACTGCCCAATTATCTGTTGAAGAACCGAATAACAATTGGATTTCAGTTTCTGTAAACTTTAGCTTTAAAAGGACAAGCCAAAGTACATCCTGGTGGGTTAGCTCAGGATGATTAGACTTGATTTTAGAGAAAAAATGCTGATTTATATCGTCGAATTTGTGCCTAAAATCTTCCCAAAAGACTGATTCTGGAAGAAACGACTTAAGTGGGATTTCCTTTGTCTTGAGTCTTTGCAGCAATAGGATATAGTGTTGAATTTCCTTCCGTAGCAAAGAAAACTCCTTTTTCCGCATCTCCTCAAGGTAAGTTGTATGCTGCTTTTTTAACTTCTCGCTATTGCGCTTGAACTGAAGGGTGAATCCGATGAGTAATACTAGACTAGTAGCTGCAAAAGCCCAGTTCAATTGGGTTGTTTCTTTTAAGGTTTGCTGCAAGTCTGCCGTTTGCGCTTTTGCAATTCTTTCTTGATTCTGCACTTCAAATCGATGCTTTCGCTTAAGCATAAGCTGCTCTAATTGAAGCTTATCATTATTTATCGTGTCGGATAAAGCGTTATAAGCATTTTGATAAGCCAATGCTGCTTTGTAATTGCCTAAATCAGAGTGTAATAAGGCATACTGCTCATAAATACCGTTTCTTGTTTTTCTAACGCTGTTTTTACTGTCGAGCTCATTGGCTAAGTCGAGGTACTTTTTAGCTAATGTATTTTTTTCTTGTATCTGATATATGCGTGCCACTAGTAAGCAAGCATTGGCAGCTGAGTTCCAAACGCCTAATTCCTGACTGACTTTAAGGTCAAAAAGTAAATGCCCCAAGGCCTCTTCGTAACGCCCTTGCTCAAAATAGACTGCCCCTGTATTACCATAAGCCAGCGCCGACCAAAATCGGTCGCCTATCTCATTACCCAGCCGATAGCTTTGTTCAAACCGCTCAACTGCCTGTTCATACTGTTTAACCTTTTGATAGGCCAATCCGAGCGTATTATAAGCATGCATTAGCGTACGTTTATCTTTTTCTATATCACGGAAAGAAAGCGCCTTTTCATAGTACTGTATGGCCACATCGTAATTGCCTGTATTAAAAAACAAGCTACCCATTTGTAGCATTTTTTGTGCGATTGACTCAAAACCAATGTAGTTATACTCTTGTAAAACTGCTTCCACCTTAAACAGATAATGTAAGGCTTCATCGTAGAGTTGCAATTCGGCCAGCGTATTCATTGATTGCCAAAGTGCTATAGCCATGTCTGAGCGGTTGTTTAGTCGTTCAGCTGCCTGAAAAGAAGCTTCAAAAGCATACAGTGCCATTGCACCATTGTCGAGTACGAGTTGGTAGATTAACCCAGCTGTAAAGGCATATTTTGAACTGAATGGGGCATTTTTTCGACTATTCCCCTCTTCGAAAAGCCCATTCACCAACTCTTCTTTATCACTTAGCTGTATACTTGTGTCACGAAGTTGATCTACTAGCTTATTTTGAAATTCAAGTAGGGGTTTTGCCTCTAATTGCCGTAGGGCGTTAGAAATACTGTCGGGTAAGGTAGCTTGCCCAAGTGCTGGCATCCACAAACATCCGAGAAGCAAAAAAAGCAGGCATTTCCTGTGGTGCATAGATTTAAAGCAGATTCAGCTTAGTAAATCTATAAAACAAATTCTAATCCTTGTTACAGGATTTTTCATGTGCCAAGACGATTTTGATTGATTTATTGTTTCAGAACGGTGTAATTGAGGACAATATTTCGACCTTCGCAACGTGAAAATGAATAGAGGCATAATTTTCGGGACAGTAGTGATGGTACTCATTGCACTTGCGGCTACTTTTCTCAGCAAATGGGTGCTTGGTGTAGGAAACATTACCATTGCATTATTGATAGCTATAATCGTAGGATTTAGTTTTTCCTTCCCTGTTCAAAACCAGACTGTTTTCAAATTTGCAGAAAAAAACATGCTGGCTTGGGCAACCATCCTCTTAGGCTTTGGGCTTAACCTGACGAGTATATTGTCTCTTTCTCCTTTTTATACGGCCATCGTGGTGCTAAGTGTACTGGCAACGCTATTGTTTGGTCAAATTTTCCGGAAATATACCGGTGAGCGCCTAGCTTGGTTACTGGGTGCCGGAAACGGTATTTGTGGGAATTCGGCCATTGGCGCAACTGCCCCACTGCTGCAAGCAAACGTCACAGAAATAGGTTTGGCTGTCGCCACGATTAACATCCTTGGAATGTTAGGGATATTTTTCTTTCCGCCTTTGGCATTTCTACTTGGGCTCAATAGTCAGGAAAGCGCAGTATTTATAGGCACAATATTGCAAAGTATAGGACATGTAGTAGCTGCAGGTTATTCAATTGATCCAGCTATAGGGGCCATGGCTCTGCTGGTTAAAATGGGCCGCATACTACTTCTAGGACCAGTAATATTATTGATTGGCATGTCAATGAAGCACAGTGGCCCTAAGCCAACTCTTGGAAAAATTATTCCATATTACGTTTGGGGTTTTTTATTGGCTTCACTCCTTACCAGTTCTCAACTATTTCCAAAAGATTTTACAGCACTACTCGAAAAAATTGGCAGTTATTTATTACTATTTGCTATGATTGGTATTGGCTTAGGCATCAATATACGCCAATTAGTCAAGCTAGGGCCGAGCACACTTATAGTGGGTAGTGGTATTTTTCTTCTTCAAATTATTTTCGTGCTGGGATTGGTATTTATCAGCCGTTTGTTGTAGTCGCTTATCGAAAGGTTTACACCAGTCTTCCTGCTATAATTTCGTCTATAACCAATGGGTCAAGTAAGGCGGTGATATCCCCTAAATTACTCAGGTCGTCTTCAGCGATTTTGCGCAAAATCCTCCGCATAATTTTCCCCGACCTGGTTTTAGGTAAGCCACTCACTAACTGAATTTTATCAGGCTTCGCAATGCGGCCAATTTCGGCAACTACAGCCTCCACAATTTCGGCCTTTAAATAATCTGCATCGTGTTTATCCATATCTCGGCAAACTACAAAAGCATAAATGCCCTGCCCCTTTATGGCATGTGGAAAACCTACTACCGCCGATTCAACCACAGTTTTGCTTTTATTGATGGCATTCTCAATTTCTGCAGTTCCAAAGCGATGTCCTGATACATTAATAACATCATCAACCCGGCCGATAATTCTGTACATCCCATTTTCATCTCTTCTCGCACCATCTCCAGTAAAATAATAGCCCTTATAGGCGCTAAAATAATTCAGACGACATCGTTCATGGTCGCCATAGGTCGTTCTGATCATCGATGGCCAAGGAAATTTAATCGCAAGATATCCTTCCTGCCCGTTCTCCTGAATTTCCTGACCTTCGGCATTCAACAGCACGGCCTGAATACCAGGCAAAGGATAACCCGCGTAACTTGGTTTCAATGGCGAAATATTCGCCAGCGCACTAATCATTATTCCACCCGTTTCGGTTTGCCACCAGGTGTCGACTATTGGGCATCTTTCTTTCCCTACGTGTATGTAATACCAATTCCAAGCTTCTTCGTTAATGGGTTCCCCTACTGAGCCCAAAACTCTCAATTTATCAAGGCTATAAGCAAGCACATGATCCTCACCTGCTGCCATTAAGGAACGAATAGCCGTGGGTGCCGTGTAAAAAATAGTAACAGCGTGTTTGTCGCAAACCTGCCAAAAGCGTCCAGCATCCGGGTAGGTTGGCACACCTTCAAACATCAAAGTAGTGGCCCCTTGTAAAAGTGGGCCATAAACGATGTAGCTATGACCGGTAATCCAGCCAATATCAGCAGTACACCAGTACACATCACTTTCACGTGGCTGAAAAACATTGGCGAAGGTGTAGGCCGTATAAACCATATACCCACCGCAGCTATGCACCACTCCTTTAGGTTTCCCTGTTGATCCAGAGGTATAGAGTATAAAAAGCATATCCTCACTGTCCATGGTTTCTGGCTCGCACGCTTTTGACGCTTTTGCCATTTCATCGTGCCACCAGACATCTCTCCCGGCTACCATATTTACTGGCCAGCCCAATCGTTCACATACAATCACTGAATTCACCGTAGTACATTGTTCAAGTGCTTCATCCACCACTGCTTTACACGGAATTTGTTTCGTCCCTCGGTTCAAACCATCGCTGGTAATAACCACTGAGCAACTAGCGTCTTGAATACGGTCGGAAATGGCATGGGCAGCAAAACCAGCAAAAACAACAGAATGTACTGCACCAATACGTGCACAAGCCAATACCGCAATCGTCAACTCAGGAATCATAGGCATATAAATACAAACCCTATCTCCCTTCTTGACGCCCTGCCCCTTTAGTACGTTAGCAAACTTGCACACCAACTCGTGTAACTCCCGGTAGGTATACCTAACAAATCGCTCTTTAGGATCATTCGGCTCCCAAATCAAGGCAATTTTGTTTCCTCTTTCCTCTAGATGGCGGTCAAGACAATTCTCAGTAATGTTGAGTTTGCCATTTTCAAACCAGCGTACATCCGGCTTATCAAAATCCCATTGCAGCACTTTTGACCATTTTTGCTTCCATACAAACTTCTCCGCCATGCTCTCCCAAAAATCTTCGGGATTAGCTAGACTGAATTTAGTGGCAGCTTCATATTCAATTAGGTTTGCAAGCGGTTTAATCATAACGGTAGTTGTTGTAATGTTGAATTTAGAATGCATTTTGGTTAAAATCAATGTAAATTTCAAAGCAAATTAATTTCAAGCGCTTCTCGACCCGCGTAATCCAGTCCGTTCACTTGCTGCATTTTTTTTCAAAACCATGTCGGCCGCTGCGGCTTATTTATCTTCTATGTATATTAGCTTCTCGCAAGTACTCATTTAAATTCTTACTTAAGCCTATTCACAGGCTAAAATTCGTTTGTGTTGTTAATCCTCTCTTCTCAAGTATTCAACAAGCTTAGTTAGGTAAACCCACTACAGGGACCCTTGGCTCGCTGCCCGATACTTGTTTAGAGGGGAGTTTCGATTGGGCTAAATCAAAGTCAGCTTTTTCCAAAAAGCAGATTGAATAACGACGAGTTTCAGCT
>Ga0105055_10000285_pt1 | contig 74199 bp, 71 predicted proteins | sample BON03_FD_78090 | JGI IMG/M metagenome (GOLD analysis project Ga0105055, IMG submission 78090) | Freshwater microbial communities from Lake Bonney liftoff mats and glacier meltwater in Antarctica - BON-03 | ecosystem: Environmental > Aquatic > Freshwater > Ice > Glacier meltwater | place: Lake... | reverse complement strand
TAAAATTGAAGTGAAGTTGGAACAGATACGTGAAACGGTTGATGAGAAATTACAAAAGACTTTAAATGAACGACTTGGACAGTCTTTTGAAAGTGTTGGTAAACATCTTGAGGCTGTTCAATTAGGATTGGGTGAAATGAAAACGTTAGCACAAGATGTTGGTGGTTTAAAAAAAGTATTAAGCAATGTAAAACAACGTGGTGGAGTTGGTGAAATTCAATTGCAAATGTTGTTAGAGCAATTACTTGCACCCGATCAATTTGAAGCGAATGTAAAAACGAAACCAAATTCTACCGAAGTTGTTGAGTTCGCAATCAAACTACCAGGAAGAGATGACCAACATAATTGCGTGTATCTTCCTATTGATGCAAAATTCCCTAAAGATTCGTACGAACAATTAGTGGATGCGTATGAACTTGGAGATATATCTCAAATTGAAATAGCAAATAAAAACATTGAAGCTGTTATTAAAAAAATGGCGAAAGATATGTGTGAAAAATATGTGAATCCACCGATGACTACCGATTTTGCTATTCTTTTTCTCCCATTCGAAGGAATGTATGCGGAAATTATTAGACGATCCCATCTTTTAGAGCAATTACAAAGAGAATTTAAAGTTATTGTGGCAGGACCAACAACTTTTGCTGCTATATTGAACAGTTTGCAAATGGGTTTTAGAACATTAGCGCTTCAAAAAAGAAGTAGCGAAGTTTGGTCTATTTTAGGTGCAGTGAAAAAAGAGTTTGAAAATTTTGGCGGAATGCTTGAAAAAGCACAAAAGAATATTCATACAGGTTTAGGGCAATTGGATAATGTGATGGGAGTTAGAACTAGAGCTATTATAAAAAACCTTAAAAATGTTGAAGCATCAGGAGAATTAGAAACAAAACAAATATTTCCTGAAATCAGTAGTGGTGATATTACAGATGAAGAGGAGATAAACGAATAAGATAGTGTAGCTGAGTTTTAATAAAATAGTAGAAAAATACAGGAAAATAGCTTTTTCTGAAAGAGATAAAGGTGATCGTTTTGAACGATTAATGCAGGCGTATTTGTTGACAGATCCAATTTACACAAATAAGTTGAAAGTATGAGTAACATTATTTTATACGAAAATGCTGCTGGTAAGATTAAAGTAGATGTGATTTTTGACAATGAAAATTTTTGGATGAGCCAAAAGCGAATTGCTTCTCTTTTTGGGGTTGAAGTTCCTGCAATTAGTAAGCATTTGGCAAATATTTATCAAACGAATGAATTGCAAAAAGAGGCAACTATTTCCATTATGGAAACAGTTCAAATAGAAGGAAACAGAAATATTAAAAGACACGTAGAATTTTACAGCCTCGATGCCATTATTGCTGTTGGTTATCGGGTGAACAGTAAACAAGCGATAAAGTTCCGCATCTGTGCTACACAAACGTTAAAATATTTTTCATCCTATTTTTCATTCAAATTTAATCTTATTTCCCTGGTTTAGCACATCAAATTATAAGTGAGGGAGTAAATGAGGGAGTATTTCGAAATATTGAGGGAGTAAATTCTTTTGTCGATAAATCAACAGGGACATTTAATGTAGCTGGTGTTGGTTATTATCTTTTAATTCTAATATTTATATTCGATTAAAGTTTGGATTTACTAGATAAAAACCATTTAATCTTCATTTAAAAACAATTTAGTGAAACTTTATTCTAAATTTAGGGTAAGAGGGTATATAACTTTTAAATATCAATAATTATGAAAAATTTATTACTTATTGTTGTGTTATTTTTAACTACGGCTACGTTTGCTCAAGAGAAAGACAAAAAAACAATTTTAAAAGAAGACAAAGAAACGTTGAAAGCAGACAAGGCTATCATTAAAAATGATGAAGCTGAAATGAAGGCTGATCAAAAAGCGTTAGAAAAAGCGAAAGCTTCTAAAAACGTAGAAGAAGTAGCTCGATTAAAAGAGAAAATGAAAGCTGGTAAAGCTAAGTTGAAAGAAGATACTGGGCATATGAAGTCACATGAAAGCAAAATGAAAAAAGATGTAAAAATGAAAGAAGAGAAACCAGCTAAGAAATAGTAAGTCTTCATTTTTTAACATTAAAATAAAAAAAGAGACGCTAACCATTGCGTCTCTTTTTTTGTTTTGCGACCAATATCCTTTTTGTAAGATTCTTTCTTATATTTGTTTGCATAAAAATTTTTGAAAATTGGTAAATAAAATAAAATTCGGAACTGACGGCTGGAGAGCAATTATTGCAGAAGAGTTTACAGTTGAAAATGTTGCTAGAGTCGCTTTAGCTACAAGTGTTTGGGTAAAAGAAAATTTCGAAAATCCAAGTATCGTAATCGGACATGATTGTCGTTTTGCAGGTGAATTATTCGTAAATACAGCGACTAAAATTTTTATTAGTCAAGGTGTTCATGTGAAATTAGCTAGAAATTTTATTTCAACACCCATGATTTCATTGGCTTGTGTTCAATTAGAATGTTCCTTAGGTGTTGTTATAACTGCAAGTCATAATCCTCCAGAATATAATGGTTACAAATTAAAAGGACATTTTGGTGGACCTTTATCACCTGAGCAAGTTCAAGAAATTGAAGATATTATTCCTGAAACAATATCTGTAAATTGGGAAGCTGTTTCGATAGAAGATGCAATTGCAAATGGTTCAGTTGAAATCGTTGATTTAGAAACAAGATATGTAGATCACGTGAAAGCAAATTTTGATTTAGAAGCAATTAAAAATTCTGGATTGAGATTCGCTTATGATGCAATGTATGGTGCTGGACAAAATGTTTTAAGACGTATTTTACCAGATACACATTTCATTCATTGTGAGTATAATCCATCATTCTATGGTCAAGCTCCAGAGCCTATTGAGAAAAATTTAAAAGAATTAGAAGCTTTTATTAAATCAGATGGTAAGATTGATTGCGCTTTGGCAACTGACGGAGATGCAGATAGAATTGGTTTGTATAATTCAAGAGGTGAATTCATTGATTCACATCATATTATACTTTTACTAATGCACTATTTAGTGAAATACAAAGGGATGAGTGGTAAAGTGGTAACTGCTTTCAGTACGACCCCACGTGTTGGTAAATTGGCAAAACACTATAGTCTTGATAATGAGGTAGTTAAGATTGGGTTCAAATACATCTCGAGTATGATGGTTGAACAAGATGTTTTAATTGGCGGAGAAGAATCAGGAGGTATTGCTGTGAAAGGACATATTCCAGAAAGAGATGGAATTTGGATGGGATTAATCGTTTGGGAATTCATGGCGAAATCTGGAAAATCGTTAGATGATTTGATTAACGAAGTATATGAAATTGTTGGTGAATTCAAATTTGAACGCAGTGATTTACATATTACAGAAGAATTGAAACAGAAAATCATTGCTAAATGTAAAGAGAATTCTTACGAAACTTTCGGTACTTATAAAGTGTGTGAGGTGAAAACAATTGATGGTTTCAAATATTTCTTTGATGAAAACCGTTGGATGATGATTCGTCCTTCAGGAACAGAGCCTGTTTTAAGAACGTATGCAGAAGCACCAACAATGGATGAGGTTCGTAAAATCCTTAAAATGACAGAGGAAACAATTTGTAGCTAAATAAGTGCGTTTTAAATGACCGTAAATTTTAGTGTTTGGTGTAAACTTGAACTGAATATTTACGGTCATTTCTTTTGAATAAATAAGTTGAATTATGGCAGGATCTTCTATCGGAACACTTTTTAAATTAACCACATTTGGTGAGTCTCACGGGATTGCTATTGGTGGAATTATTGATGGAGTAACTTCCGATTTTGAATTGGATTTGGAAGCTGTTCAATATGAGTTAGATAGAAGGAAGCCTGGTCAATCTGCAATTGTTACGCAACGTAAAGAATCAGATACAGTACAATTTCTTTCAGGGATTTTTGAAGGTAAAACTACTGGAGCTCCTATTGGTTTTAGTATTCAAAATGAGGATCAAAAATCAAACGATTACGACCACATAAAAGATGCGTTCCGACCTTCTCATGCTGATTTTACGTATGAAAAAAAATATGGACTCAGAGATTATAGAGGAGGAGGTCGATCAAGTGCTAGAGAAACAGCTTCTAGAGTTGTGGCGGGAGCAATCGCTAAACAAATCTTGAACAAGCAAAACATTCAAATCAATGCGTATGTAGATCAAGTTGGATCTATTCAAATGACTGATGATCAAATTGATTCAGTAGATTTTTCATTGATTGAATCCAATCCAGTTCGGTGTCCAAATTTAGAAAAGGCGGAAGAAATGGAACAGTTGATCCGTGATATTCGAAAAGATGGAGATACTATTGGAGGATGTGTACGTTGCGAAATTAAGGGCGTACCTATTGGATTAGGTGAACCCGTTTTTGATCGATTGAATGCTGAATTGGCAAAAGCAATGCTTTCCATTAATGCTGCTAAAGGCTTTGAATATGGTTCTGGTTTTAAAGGGGTTACTCTGAGAGGTTCTGAACATAATGATGTTTTTTTAGAGAACGGAAAAACATCAACAAATTTAAGTGGAGGTATTCAAGGTGGAATTTCTAATGGAATGCCAATTTATTTTAGAGTTGCTTTTAAACCAGTTGCAACAATTGTTAAAGAACAGGATTCCATTGATAAAGAAGGAAATAAAGTAATCGTTACAGGGAAAGGAAGACATGATCCATGTGTAGTTCCAAGAGCGGTTCCAATTGTTGAGTCAATGGCTGCTATCGTAATTTTAGATATGTTATTGAGAAATAATGCTAGAGTTTAGAGTTGAATGAATACTTTTTTTCAGAAAATAGTTCACATCTTCAATCATAAACTATTTTTAAGTATAGTTATAATTGCTTGCGTATACACTCAAGCAACTCAAAGTGATCGTTATTTTGGATGGTCAAATCCTAAAAATACCTTATCCGAACATGACTTAGTTATTAATTCTGATGGTTCTGGTTATTATGTTTATCTGCCACAATGGTTTATTTATTCAGAATCACCTAATTTTTCTTTTTTGCTAAATGTTTGTAAAAGCCACCATACAAACAAGTTTATTGCAGGAATAGGTCGGAATAATGATACAGGTAATTCTACAAGTAAATATTCTATTGGTACAGCAGTTTGTATTTCCCCATTTTTCTTATTGAATCATGGAGTGCAAAAAATGGTATATGGAAAAGGAGACGGCTATTCAAAAAGTTATCAATTTTCAATTGCTTTAGCTGCATTATTTTATTCTTTACTTGGATTAATTGGACTTGTCTATTTATTGAAGCGATTTTCACTTACAAATTTCTCTATTAGTTTACTTATTTGTTTTGTAGCTTTGGGTACAAGTGAAAATTTTTACGCATCTCATAATCCTGCTTTTTCTCATGTATATTCATTTTGTGTGATAACATGGCTACTCTATTTTACTAAATTATTTGGAGATACACGAAAAACAATTTTACTAATTTGGATTTCATTCTTACTTGGAATTGTTTTTCTTTTACGACCAACTAATGTGTTGATACTGTTATTTCTACCTTTTATGTTTCCGAGTGTAAAATCGTTTATTAAGGAAGTTAAATTACTATTTATTCAATCAAAATTAGTTGTAATTCTATCTGTTTTAACACTATTCACAATTGTTTTTTCTCAATTGTATTCAAACTATCTACAATTTGGAAAGTGGTCGTTAAATACGTATTCAACAGAACATTTTGATTTCCTATTTCATCCTAAGTGGTTTGAAGTTTTATTTGGATATGAAAAGGGGTATTTTATGTATTCACCTTTGCTTTTTTTGTTGTTTCCAGCATATTTTATCGCCTTTAAAAAGAACCACTATTTATTTCTTGGCTGGTTGTTGGTTTTTCTAATTTTTCTTTATTTAACTTCTTCATGGTGGTGTTGGTGGTATGGTGGAGGATTAGGAATGCGTCCATTTGTTGATATTACTAGTTTTATTATTTTACCAATTGCATTGTTCTATCATCAGATTAGTAATTGGTTGAAATTGAGTTCGGTAGCTTTTGCTTTTTGTGGTATTTATATGTATCAGATTTATCAAATTCAATTTAAAAAGAATATTCTACATTATGATTTGATGACGAAAGAGAAGTATTGGTCCATCTTTATGAAAACGGATGATCGATATGCCTGGATGTCTCATTTTGATGAGCAAGTTATTGATGAAAAGCTGATTAAGTCTAAAAAAACGATTTCTTTTTCTCCTATATTTTCTGTTTTAACCTATGAAAATCAAAGTCCTAGAATAACATATATAACAGATTCGCTGTGGGGAACTTCTAAAGTTGGAATTCGCTTTAAAGGAGAGATGCTTTTGACAGATCAACAAAGTAATCCTTCTTTTTATTTAGAGTTCTTTGATGAGGGGAAATCAATTAAAACAGTGGATCAATACATTGGAAATAGAATAGATGAACTAAAGGTATATTACCCATTTTCAAAAGATTACATTGGTGATTTTAAATACAATGAATTTGATTCTGTACGAGTTACATTAACGAAAGGAATACCGATTACAAAAATTAAACAAATTCAATGTACTTTTTATTCACTTATTGATTGATAGTAACGCATCATTCCCTTGACTTTTATATCTTTGTATTAAATTTATTGTTATGATTCAACGTATTCAAACTATTTATCTTTTAGCTTCAATTATTTGCTTGTCAATTGTTAGTTTTGGAAAAAATACGATTATCTATTTTTTTGGAACATTTCAAGTTCATTATGAATTAAACCTATATGGTATTTTTGATCAAGAAAAAAAGCCTTTAGAAAGCTCACTTTCTTTACCGTTGTATTTCCTTTCTTACGCATTGATTTTACTTTTAATCGTTGCAATATTTTCTTTTAAGAATTTAAAGAGACAAAGTATATTAGTTAGAAGTTCGTTCTTTATTTATGGAATATTACTTCTTTCAATTGTGCTGGTCTTTTTCTTAAACGATATTAAAATTGACGATATTAAAGCAACGGCTACAATTAATTCAGGATTTTATTTATTATCAATAGGATTACCACTTCTTTTCTTTGCCAATAATGGCATAAAACGCGATAAAAAATTGATCGATTCTTTGAATCGTCTCCGTTAATTAATGAATCTTCTTTCTGTAGAAAATATCACCAAAACTTTTGGTGCACGAGTAATATTTCAAGACTTGACTTTTGGTATTGATCAAGGTCAAAAAGTAGCAATAGTTGCTAAAAATGGAAGTGGTAAAACTACGCTTTTACGCTGTTTGATTGGTGCAGATCAAGCAGACGATGGTAGAATCGTTTTTAGAAATGGTTTTCGTGTAGCTTTCATGGAGCAGTCTGAAAATTTGGATGAATCGCATTCTATTATGGAGGAAGTTTTTTCTCACGATTTGCCAGAATTACAAGCTGTAAAAGCATACAATATAGCAATGCTTTCAGGTGATGAGAAATTAATAGAGAATTCATTTGAAGCAATAACTGAACTAAATGCTTGGGATACAGAGAATAAAGTTCATCAAATTTTAGCTTCTTTAAAATTAGAAGATACAACTCAGATGATTTCTAACCTTTCTGGTGGACAAAAAAAGCGAGTAGCTTTAGCGAAAGTTTTGATTGGTGAACCTGATTTTTTAATTTTAGATGAGCCTACAAATCATTTAGATTTAGACATGATTGAGTGGTTGGAAGAATACCTTTTAAAATCTAAGTCAACTATTTTAATGGTTACTCATGATCGATATTTTTTAGAAGTTGTTTGTGATACAATTCTAGAAATGGAAGATCAAACTATTTATAAATACAAAGGTAATTTCTATTATTATTTGGAGAAAAAAGCCGAACGTCAAGAACAGTTGGGTTCAACAATTGACAAGGCGCGTAATACAATGCGTAAAGAATTAGATTGGATTAGACGTCAACCAAAAGCACGTGGAACGAAACAAAAAGCTCGTGTGGATTCTTTTCAAGATTTAAAAGCGGTTGCTACTCAGAATATCAATGAGGATGAATTAGAGATTCCAATTAAGATGGAACGTCTAGGTTCTAAAATTGTTGAGATTCATAAAATGAATAAAGCATTTGGAGACAAGAAAATAATCAATGATTTATCGTATGTTTTCAAACGTCAAGAACGAGTTGGTATTGTAGGAAATAACGGAACTGGAAAATCAACTTTCTTGAACATGATTCAAGGTTTTGAAGAGCTAGATAAAGGTACAGTTTCAGTTGGTGATACGGTTGTTTTTGGATATTTTAACCAAGAATTGATTCATGTTGACGAGGATAAAAAAGTAATAGATGTTATTCGTGACATTGCGGAATATATTCCTTTAGAAAAAGGAAAAACAATGACTGCTGCAAATTTCTTGGAGAAATTTTTATTCCCAAGAGACATGCAATACAATTACGTGTATAAATTAAGTGGTGGAGAAAAACGTCGTTTGAAATTGATGACAGTTTTGATGAAGAATCCAAACTTCTTAATTTTAGATGAGCCAACAAATGATTTAGACATTTTCGTAATGAGTGTGTTGGAAGAATATCTTCGTAATTTTCAAGGTTGTTTAATTGTAGTTTCTCACGATCGTTACTTTATGGATAAAATGGTCGACCATTTATTTGTATTTGATGGAGGAGGAGAAATCAAAGATATATTCGGAAATTACACAGTTTACCGTCAAAAAATAGCACAACAATTAAAAGACGATAAAAAAGCAAGTGCACCAATAAAGCAAGTAGAAGCACCAAAAACTGTTGCTGTTGAAAAGCCAGTTGAAAAACGAAAAATGACTTTCAAAGAAAAAGTGGAGCTTAAAAACATGGAAGGTGAAATAGAAGTGTTAGAAAATGAAAAAGAATTATTAACAGAAAAACTTTCAGATTCGTCGCTTACAAATACTGATTTAATGAATGCGGGAAATCGTTTAGGTGAAGTTGTGAAAGAGCTTGAAATGAAATCTGATCGTTGGTTGGAATTGGCAGATATGGAAGGGTAGAGGAGGGTCAACTAACCTCAAACACATCACCATCCTCAACAACTACAACATTTTCAAAAACTGTTTTAGCCTCTGTTATATGCTCTTTTCCATTTTCGAATCGAGCACTTAAATGCCCTAAAATAAGTTTTTTAGCGTTTGATTTTTTCGCGATATTTGCTGCGTCTATTGCTGTTGAATGAAATGTTGCTTTTGCTCTTGCTCTATGAATTTCTGTAAATGTTGCTTCATGATATAATAGATTTGCATTTTCTATGAAGGGAATTACTTTTTCATAATATGCTGTATCTGAACAGTATGCGTATGATTTTGGAGGCGATGGAGGAGTTGTGTATTCTTCAAAGTAATGAGTTTCTCCGTTTTCATCAACCACATCTTCACCCTTCTTAAATTTTGGAATGAATGCTAACGATAAATTATCAGCTTTAAAAATATCTCCTAAAAGTGTATATTCTTTTCTTTTTTCCTTGATTAAAAAACCATTTGTTGGAATTCTATGTTTCAATGGAAAAGTATGAATTTCAATTAATTTATCTTCGAAAATGATCGATGAATTTTTTCCATCTAATGAAACAAATGTTAAACCGAAATCTAATTTAGAACCTCCAATTTCAAGTTGACTTCGAATGATTTGTTCTAAGCCTATTGGTCCATAGATAGTTACTCCAATATCTCTCCCTAAAAGATGCATCGTACTTAAAAGTCCAACCAAACCAAAGAAATGATCACCGTGAAGATGTGAGATTAAAATATGAGAAATACGTTGAAATTTAACACCGTATTTTCGCATTTGCATTTGCGTTCCTTCACCACAATCTATTAAAATATGTCGGTTGTTACATTCGATGTATTGTGAAGTTGGATTACGTGAAAATGTTGGAAGAGCAGCTCCTGACCCTAAAATAGTAACAGTGAAATTCACATTTCGATTACTTTGTTTGCAGCTTCTAGAGTATCAGATAGAAGTAGAACTTTATCCAATTGTGCAATTTGAATTACTTTCAAAACACTTGGTTGAAGTCCGCAAAGTACAAATTTACCATTCGTATCTTTGCATAGCCGATTCCCAGCTAGGATAGAACTTAATCCAGAAGAATCACAGTATTTTGTAGAAGATAAGTCTAAAATTATGTTGTTAACTCCTTTTTTATTCAATTCTAACAATTCAGTTTTTAATTCTGTTGCATTTATTGCTGTTAACTTTTCAGCATTAAATTTGATAACGGAACTAAGCTTATTTTGTATAGTTTGAAAATCCATCTTTCTGTGTTTACGACAAATATAATTAAAATTATTGACGTTCTATTTTTGAAGCCAATAAATATATCACCGCCATCCTAATAGCCACTCCATTTTCAACTTGTTGTAGGATAACAGATTGTTTAGAATCGGCTACATCACTAGTGATTTCTACACCACGATTAATCGGGCCAGGATGCATTACTATAATTTCTTTTGAAAGAGAATCTAAAATTTCTTTGGTTAAACCAAATTGCATCGAATATTCTCGTAATGATGGAAAATATTTAATTTCTTGACGCTCCAATTGAATGCGTAACATATTAGCAACATCACACCATTCTAATGCGGATACTAAATTATGTTCAACTTTCACTCCAAGTTCGTGTATGTATTTAGGAATCAGTGTTGTTGGTCCACAAACCATTACTTCTGCACCTAATTTTTGTAAACAATAAATATTAGAAAGTGCAACGCGAGAGTGAAGAATATCACCAACAATTACAACTTTTTTACCTTCAACTGAACCCAATCGTTCACGAATTGAGTAAGCGTCTAATAAAGCTTGTGTTGGGTGTTCGTGTGTACCGTCTCCAGCATTAACTACCTTAGCACCAATGCGTTCTGAAAGAAATTTAGCAGCTCCTGGATTTGGATGTCTCATAACAACCATATCCACTTTCATTGCTAAAATATTATTGACAGTGTCGATTAGTGTTTCTCCTTTTTTAACAGAACTACTCGAAGCGCTAAAATTGATAACGTCTGCTGATAATCTTTTTTCAGCTAATTCAAATGAAAGTCTTGTTCTTGTAGAGTTTTCAAAAAATAAATTAGCTATGGTAATATCTCTTAACGAAGGAACTTTTTTAATTGGTCTATTTATTACTTCTTTAAAGCTATCAGCGGTTTTGAAAATTAATTCAATGTCTTGACGTGTAAGGTCTTTAATTCCGGTTAGATGTTCTACGCTTAAATTATCCATTATTTTCCGGTGTATACAATACTATTTTATCTTCTCCTTCAATTTCTTTCCATTCAACTGATACTCTTTCAGAAATCAGTGTGTCTACTGTTGTTCCAACATAGTCAGATTGAATGGGTAAATCTCTTCTAAATCTTCTGTCGATTAACGTTAAAAGCTCAACCTTTTGTGGTCTACCGTAAGCTAATAAGGCATCTAAACCTGAACGAATAGTTCTTCCAGTATATAGAACATCGTCCACTAAAACCACTTTTTTATTCTCAATTACAAAATCAATATTTGTAGTGCTGGGTATAATTGGTTTTTCTCTTCTTCTAAAATCGTCTCTATAAAATGTGATATCTAAATTCCCACAAACAATTTCTTTCTGAAGTATAGCTTCCAATTGTGTTTTTAAACGTGCAACAACATTTACTCCACGCGGTTGAAGTCCAATTAAAACTGTATTTGAAAAATCGTTGTGAGATTCGATGAGTTCATAGCAAAGACGATTTAGGGTCAGTTCAAAATGTCTTGTATTAAGAATGATTTGCTTTTCCATCGTTACAAATATACTAATTTTTAAATTATAGATTTTAAAATGAAGATTCGAAAATTAAAAAAAAATACAAACTGTAATCATTCATCTTCAATCTTTAATTTGGATTCAATTCCAGATAATGTTAATACCTTTTCAATAACACCTTCTACAATAGCGTCTGGGCAAGAAGCACCTGATGTTATGATAATTGTTTTAGGAGAAGAGTCATCAAGAAATGAGTCAAATTCAATTACATTTTTCGTGTGAATATCATACGAGTTGATAACCGTTTTAGATAAAATATTTTTTTCAGATTGAATGAAATATGTTTTGAATTTCTGCTCTAATAATTCAACCAAATGAGTTGTGTTAGAACTATTATAGCCACCAACAACAATTGCGAAATCCGCTTCTTCTTCTAATAATCCCAAAGTTGCAGATTGGTTATCATTTGTAGCGTAGCAAAGCGTATCTCTTGTGTCAGCGATATGATTTTTTATAGCTTCTTCGCCATATTTTTCAAGCATCGTTTGACGTAGAAAGTCAGTGATTTCTTGTGTTTCAGTTGCTAACATTGTTGTTTGGTTTATAACTCCAATCTTTACCAAATCTTTTTTAGGATTAAAATTTGTAGAAAATTTACCTTTGAATACTTGGTGAAATTCTTCTGATGATAATTTCCCATTAATTACATCTGCGAGTACTATTGCTTCTTTTAAATCTTTAATTACAAGGGCTGGAGCATTTTTAGTACTACGAGAAAAAGTTGCCCGAGTTTCTTCGTGACTGTGTTTTCCGTGAATTATAAGTGTGTGATTATTAGAGCCTAAAGCTTCAGAACGATTCCAAACTTTTTCGACAAAAGGACAAGTTGTATTGTATTTAGCAACATTGACCCCAATTTCTTTAAGAATAGTTTCGATTTCAATTGTCGTTCCAAACGCAGGAATTATTACAACATCTTCTTTTTTAATTTCTTCCCAAGGTATCAGTTGTTTTCCTGAAGTGTCTTGAATGAATTTAATACCATAACTTTGTAAATCATCATTAACATCTTGGTTGTGAATCATTTGACTTAATAAGAATATCCGTTTATCAGGGTTTTCTGCAATTGCTTTGTAGGATATTTCGATTGCGTTTTCAACACCGTAACAAAAACCAAAGTGGCGAGCAATTAAAAAACGAATCGGACCAAAATCTAATAGAGTCGGTGAAAAATCTTTTTTACGAGGATCTTCCAATTTTCGTTGGGCTTTTACTTTACTTATAATTGGGGAAAGATAAAATGCAGGGATTTCAAATTTCTTCATAATTCTTACTGTTTTAACAAAAGTACAAATACTGATTTTTTTTGAGCTATATTTGAGTTATTAATTTAAAAAATGAAACCATTTTACTTTTTGATTTTAATTTTTCCACTGTTTTTTTCTTGTAAAGATAAAAAACAAGAAGAAACACTTGATTTGAGTGAAATTACAACAAGTTCGGTTCGTTACAAAGAAGGATTGGTGTTGAAAGATTCAGTCGTTTCAATACCCCAATTTACAGACGGATTAACGTTGGTTTATAAAAATTTAATTGATTCATTAGGAGTTGATTATAGTGTTGTTTTAAAATTAGATACTGTATTGTTTGCTGATCGATTTGGAGCAAAATCAATCGTAAAATTTTATTGGAAAGAGAAAAACGATTCAATTAATTTTATTGATTGGGAATTTAAAGATTCGACTAAAACGGAAAATGCATTTTATAATTGGTTGGATTGCTTTGGTGCGAATTGTAAATCTGTTAAAATTGGAGATAAAGCGCGACTTCAAAAAAGAAGTTTATTACTTTTATTAAATGAGAAGCACTTAATTTGGATTGATGCAAATACTTCAATCGAACAAGAGAAATGGTTGAAAATTTTAAAGGATCAACAATTTGGAGAAAATTGGAAATATATACTCTATCAGTCTAAAAATAAGAAAGATAAATTAGTTTGGTCGAGTAGTAAAAATGAAGTAATTTCTGAAATTAAATTAAATTAAATTATGAATGTATTAAACAGAGGGTTTATCACAGTGACACCTAAACAAAGTTTTTGGGATTGGGCAAATGCCTTGGATACAGAATTCAAATTTTCGGTCGAAGATGATATTGAACCAACAGTATATTTAATCACGGAAGATTTTTTTGATGTTGAACCAATTATTGAGCAACATTTTAAGAAAATTTTTAAAAATGAATTGACTGCTATTACTGAAGATGAAGAAGAATGGCCAGTAGAAAGGAATGTCGATGTATTTTTAGAATGGTTTGACATCACTATAGGATCAATGGTTTTTGATTTAGAAAAAAGCAATATTGTAGGTGAGAAAGTGTAGATTTTTTGTAACTTATTTAAAATTAGTGAAAATTTTGTAGAGATATGCTTTCCATTTATAACAGATTATGATGTTGATAAAAATGATAAAATAGGTGGCTCAATAGGTGGCTCAATAGGTGGCTCAATAGGTGGCTCAATCGTAAAATTAACTGAGAGACAATCATCTGTTTTAGAGTTGATTAAGCTTGATAATAAGCTAAGTTATAGATTAATCTCTGAAAGGATGAAAATTAATGAGTCCGCTGTTAAAAAACATTTAGATGTTTTAAAAGAAAAGGCATTTATTAAACGTATTGGAGGAACAAGGGGTTACTGGAAAATATTAAAATAAAAGATGAATCATCAACACCTATCTATTAACTTAGAATTATAATATTCAATGTTGTCAGAAACGTCATCTAAAACCCAGATAGGCTTTGTAAACGATTCATTTTCTGAGGATAGTTCTATTTCAGCGATGATCAATCCGGTTAGGTTCCCTTCAAAAACATCCACTTCCCATAGGTGGTTGTCTATTTTTATTTCGTAGCGCAGTTTTGTAAGGGTTTTTTCTGCTAAAGTTTCAATCATGTTTTGTGCATCAGAAAGCGGAATTTCATATTCAAATTCAGAACGACTTATACCGCTTGTTTTTCCTTTAATTGTTAAAAAACCTTTCTCATTTTTGATGCGAACTCGAACGGTACATTCTTTTTTTTGAGATAAATAGCTTTGAACTATTTTTTGCGAGACTGGTTTCTCTAATTTATTCCATTTTTCAATATCAACTGTAAACTTGCGTTCAATTTCTTGCATTTTTAATTTTTATTGGTAAAAATAGAATAATTCTCAGTTTCTACTTTACATTTGCTGTATGAACATTTTTTTAACATTTGACTATGAACTTTTTTTTGGTGAAAAAACTGGAACAGTTGAAAAATGTATTATTGAGCCAACGAATAAATTACTACAACTTTCTAAAAAATATTCTGTACCGATGACTTTTTTTGTCGATGTTGGATATTTAATTCGATTAGAAACGGAAAGTGCTAAATACCAGGTGTTAAAGGCGGATTTATCAAAAGTTAAAAATCAAATTACTGAAATTATTGAATGTGGTTGTGATGTGCAATTACACATCCATCCTCATTGGGAAAGATCTTATTTTAACGGAGAGAAATGGGTGATAGATATGGAGGGAGCTTATAAGTTATCAGATTTTGATGATGAAGAAGTAGTTCATATTGTGTCATTTTATAAAGAATATTTAGAAGATATTTCTAAAAAGAAAGTTCACACCTTTAGAGCTGGAGGTTGGTGTATCCAACCATTTGAAAAAATCAGAACAATTTTCAAAGAAGTTGGTATTAAGTACGATACCAGTGTTTTTTATGGCGGATATTTTGAATCGAAAGATTATTTTTTTGATTTTCGAAATGCGCCTCAAAAATCGAATTATTCATTTGAAAATGACATCTGTGAAGAAGATGAAAAGGGTTCTTTTGTAGAATATCCAATTGCATCTTTGAGGTATAATCCTTTGTTTTATTGGAGGTTGTATATTATGGGGAGACTTCTTCCTTCACGGCATAAAATGGTGGGTGATGGCATTTTTTTGGCTCAACCAGGAAGAAAGAAGTCTGTTTTAACAAATTACACATGGAATCATGTTAGTACAGATGGTTATTATGCTACTAAATTGAATAAAAGTTTACGTAAATGTATTGAAAACAAGCAAACCGATATGGTTACTATCGGTCATCCTAAAGGCAATACGGTTTATTCATTCATTCAATTAGAAAAATTTATAAAGAAAAATTATTTAAATTTTTACTTTAAGGCTTTTAAGGAATTGAATTAAGAATTGTTTTTTTTGATTAATTTTACGTTGATTAATTTTACGTTGATTAATTTTTTTCGTTTAAAAAATAGATTGTTTAATTATAGTATAATTGTATATTTACAGCATGCACTTACCTAAAAATAGTACTCCACGTTGGATAATAATTGTTTTTGATCTCATTATCTCTATTTCAGGGTTGTTTTTTGCTTATTTAATTCGTTTTGATGTAAATGTAGGAGCAGAACTTGAACGTACAGGATGGTTGATTCTTTCTAAATCATTAGTTATTTTTTTAGTTGTTAAGTTCTTTATTTTTTATTTATTCAAAATTCATAAAGGATTAGTACGACATACATCTACAGAAGATTTGAGAAGAATATTTTTCGCTTCTTTTTTAGCTTCGGCTATTCTATTGATAACAGGTGTGGTTCAATATCAAATTGTAGGAGGGTTTTATCTATTTCCAATGTCAATTTTGATAATTGAATTTTTAACATCATTTGTTTTGATTACTGGACTTCGATTTGGCGTTAAATTAATTTATCTTGAGTCTGTAAAAGTGAAAGATGTGTCAGAAAGAGTATTGATTTATGGTGCTGGAGTTTCTGGATTAATAACCAAAAGAACAATTGAGAAAGATGGTAGGCTGTCTTATAATATTATTGGTTTTTTAGATGATAACAAGAAAATGAATGGTTCCAGATTGCAAGGACTAACTATTTACCACACTTCAAAACTTGAGAGATTAATAAAAGAAGAAAGGGTTACCCAATTAATTGTGGCAATTCAACAGCCCAAAGAAGTTGTTGTTGAGAAATTGGTTGAAATTTGTTTAAAATATAATGTTTCAGTAAATAAGGTGCCGAATCCTAAAAGTTGGATCAATGGAGAATTTACTACTAAGCAAATTGCTAAAGTTAGAATTGAAGATTTATTAGGTAGAAAACCTATTATTTTAGATGAGCTGAAAATTTCAGATGAATTAAAAGGAAAAGTAATTTTAGTTACGGGCGCAGCTGGTTCGATTGGAAGCGGAATGATTTTTCAGATTGCTAAGTATGAACCAAAAACGTTAATTTTATTAGATCAAGCAGAATCTCCTTTGTATGATTTACAAAATGATTTACTTTATCAATTCCCCAATTTTAAATTCGATGTAGTTGTAGGTGATATTCGAAATTTTGACAGAATGAGTCGTGTTTTTGATCATTTTAAACCCGAGTATGTTTTTCATGCTGCAGCTTATAAGCATGTTCCATTAATGGAGAATAACCCTTCTGAAGCAATCTTAACAAATATTAAAGGAACAAAAAATTTAGTGGATTTATCTTCTAAATTTAATGTTGAAAAATTTGTGATGATCTCTACAGATAAAGCTGTGAATCCTACTAATGTAATGGGAGCTTCTAAAAGAATCGCGGAAATTTATGCTCAAGCTGAAAATAATGTTTCAGCTACAAAATTTATTACTACTCGTTTTGGTAATGTATTAGGGTCAAACGGTTCGGTTATTCCATTGTTTCAGAGACAAATAGAGCAAGGTGGCCCAATAACATTAACAGATGAGCGAATTACTCGATTCTTTATGACAATTCCAGAAGCTTGCCAATTAGTGTTAGAGGCAGGTTCGATGGGTGATGGAGGTGAAATTTTTGTTTTTGACATGGGGGAATCAGTCAAAATTATTGATTTAGCTAAGAAAATGATTCAATTGAGCGGGCTTGAAATTGGGAAGGATATTGAAATTAAAATAACAGGATTACGTCCTGGAGAAAAATTATATGAAGAGTTATTAGCTTCTGAAGAAGATACATTGGAAACGCATCATCCTCAGATTTTAAAAGCTAAAATTAGAACTGAAAACAGAGATACGATTCTATTAATTGATGAATTAATCAATCTTTTTGAATCGCAACAAAATGAGAATATTGTTTCAAAAATGAAGGAAATTGTTCCTGAGTATATCAGTAATAATTCTGAATTTGAATTATTAGATAAAAAATCATGAATCCTGTCAAAATACAAGTGAGATTTGCAGATTTAGATGTTTTAGGACATGTAAATAATTCGGTTTATTTAAGTTATTTCGAAATGGCAAGGGTTGAATGTTTTTCTCCTTTAATGGGGGAAGCTTGGGATTGGAAAAAAAATGGAGTTGTCCTTAGAAAGAACGAAATTGAATACCTTTTTCCAGTACTTTTATATCAAGTTCCAGAGATTACTATTTTTACTCAGTCGATCGGTACTAAGAGTTTTACTTTGGGCTATGAGCTGAGGGTGGAAGACAAGTTATGTACAACTGGATCATCAGTGTTAGTCTGTTTTGATTCCGTTAATACTATCACAATAGAAATACCATTAGAAATGAAAGTGGAGTTAGAGAAATTAAAAAGAACACATCTTTTGTAATTTTTTTTTAATTTAGATTTAAAACTAGAACGATTATGTTTAGAATAATAGTCTTATTTGTTGTTATAAGTGCTTTTTCGACTGTTTCTTTTGGTCAAATTGGACCTGTTAAAAAAAAGGATTGTACCGAGAAATCAGTTCAAAGGAAAAAAAATGTAAAATATGCAGAATGGGAATGCGGTAAAAGAGCAGGAACTATTGATTGCAATGAAAAATTATCTTATAATGAAGATAATAATATGTTTTTAGCAGGTATAGATGGTTCTCCATTTAACGGGAAATGTGAGACCTGTCATAATAATGGACTTTTAGAAAGAACAGTCTCTTTTGTGAATGGAAAAGAAGACGGAGTTGATACTACAACTTATCAAACTGGATGTGTTCAGGTGGTTCGTGCGCATGTTGGAGGAATTCGTAGCGGACAATGGATGTATTATTACGATACAACTGCTCAAATGGCTTGGGAGATGAATTATTTTGTAGGAGTTCAGCATGGGAAAAGTATCTTTTTCACTAAAAAAGGAGATACTACTCTTTGGGAAAATTACAATAACGGATTGTTACATGGATTACAAAAAACATATCATCCTTATTTGAAATCTAGAATTAAAACTGATATCGATTATAAAAATGGATTCTTAGATGGTTCGTATAAAGCGTACAATGAAAAAGGAGTTGTAATTCAAGATAATTTTTATAAAATGGGTAAAAAGGATGGTGAGTTTAAGTATTTATATGATGATGGAACTTTATTGCGAACTGAGCACTGGAAGCTGGATGTTAAGGAAGGTGAGTTTAAGACTTTTTACTACGGTGGTTTTGTACAAGATAGTGAAACCTATAAGAAAGGTAAAAAAGAAGGAGTTGCTGAAGAATTTTTTGCTGATAGAAAATTAAAACATAAAACAGTTTTTAAAAAAGGAATTGTTATCGAAGAATATAAATACGACCAATACGGAAAAGAAATTTATTCCTTCGGAGCGCCTGAAAAGAAAGAGGGAGCAGAAGATGATGATGTGATGTCAGGGCAGAGTAAATCAAAGAAAAAGAAAAAAAAGAAATAAATTTTTGAAGAGTTCTTTTTTTGATTAGAAATTATTTTTAAATTTGAGAAAAAAATAGTTATGTCAGATAATTTTTTTGAAGGTTCGTCAGCTGCAGTAGGTACTATTTACACGTTAATTGTATTAGGTATAATTGCTTCTCTTTTAGCTTGGGGTTAAGTCTTCTCGTTAAAATGATTAAAATTCATCCTGTTCTAAATTTGGACAGGATTTTTTTTGAAATAGAAATAAGTTTAAGTTTGTTGATTATTAGTATTTTATATGTTTTTTAATTCAATTTTTGCGTGGCAAATGAAGAAACGATTGAAGCAAATAGATTTGTTTCGATACTTTCCTATTGAAGTACAAGAGAACGTTTTAAAAAATAATATCAAAAAATCCATAAATACGATTTGGGGAATAAAATATAAGTATTCAACTATTCAAACGTATCAAGATTTTTCAAGAACGGTGCCATTACAAGAATATGAACATGTAAAGTCATGGATAGATAATTTAATTGATAATGAACAAAATCTATTGTGGCCCTCTAAAATCAAATGGTTTGCAAAATCATCTGGTACAACTTCTGATAGAAGTAAATTAATACCAGTTACTAAAGAAGCATTAATAGAGTGCCATCAAAAGGGCGGGAAAGATCTTTTAGCATTGTATTATTTGAATTATCCATTAGCTAAATTGTATAAAGGAAAACATTTAGTGATAGGAGGTAGTACTGAAATTAATCCCCTTTCAATAAGTTCTTTCATAGGAGATTTGTCTGCAATTATTGTTGATACTTTACCTTGGTGGGCCGAAATTAAAAGGACTCCTTCAAAATCGATTGCTCTAATGAGTAATTGGGAAGAAAAGATTGAGCAAATAGCTCTGAAAACAATAAACGAAGATATTCGCGTATTAATAGGGGTTCCAAGTTGGACTATGGTTTTGTTAAATAAGGTTTTAGAAATTTCAGGAAAAAAGAATTTAAAAGAAGTTTGGCCGAATCTTGAGTTGTTTATGCATGGAGGTGTTAGTTTTGAACCATACATAGAAGAGTTTAAAAAAATAATTCCAGATTCTTCGATGAATTATTTGGAGTCTTATAATGCATCCGAAGGTTTTTTTGGAATTCAAGATCAATTGGATTCGAAAGAATTATTACTGATGCTTGATTATGGAATATTTTATGAATTTATACCTATGTCAGAGTTTGATGGGTGTAATTCAACGGGTGTAATAGAACTTTCAGAAATTGAATTAGATTTGAATTATGCTCTTGTAATTTCAACAAATGCAGGATTGTGGAGATATATTATTGGAGACACAGTAAAGTTTACTTCTAAGTCGCCATATCGATTTGTAATTACTGGTCGCACAAAGAGCTTTATCAATGTTTTTGGAGAAGAATTAATAGTTGACAATGTTGAGAAAGCAATCGCAGAAGCTTCTATCCAGACGAATTCCCAGATACGAGATTATACGGCTTGTCCAATTTTCATGAAGGATAATAAAAGAGGCAAGCACGAATGGTTAATTGAATTTGTTTGTCCGCCTAAAGATCTTGAAAAATTTGGCATTTCGTTGGATGAAAATCTAAGACGATTAAATTCTGACTATGATGCAAAAAGAATTAAAAACATGGTGTTAGATTTTCCGGAAATTAAGATTCTTGAAAATGGAACATTTGACAAATGGTTAAAATCAAAAGGGAAATTAGGAGGGCAAAATAAAGTGCCTCGACTTTCTAATTCAAGAGAATATGTAGATGAAATTTTAGCTGTAAGTTTTGTATCAACTGATTTTAATTAGAAGATGAAATGAAAAAAACAGTATTATTTATAGGTCTATTTTTAAGTTTCTATTCTTTTTCTCAAGAACAATTTGAATGGTCTGAAAAATCCAAATTTCAGATTGACTCTACTGATGTTTGGGCAGTTGATATTTTGGGAAATACGTATGTTACTAAAAAAGAGGTGATTCAAAAATTTGACTCGACAGGAAATTTCAAGTTTTCTCAAAGTCAGAAATCAATGGGTAGATTATCTTCGATACAATCGATAAATACCATGAAGTTTGTGATTTTTTCTGAAGAACAACAAATGATGTGCTTTTTAGATAACACGTTAACTCCTTATGAGACTTGTGTAGGTTTTGAAGATGAGGGCATTAATAATGCAACAAATATAGCAACCTCTTCTCAGCCTAATAAATTTTGGGTATACGATCAATTGAATTCGAGATTGCATTTATTAGCATTGTCTCAGAGAAATCAATCGCAGGAAATAGAAAATTTAAAAGGATTGTTGAACTCTCTTCAAGTTTCTTTTATGATGGAATTTGATAATTTACTCTACATTTTAGATAGTAATCAGGGAGTTTTCGTTTTTGATATGTACGGTTCATTGATTAATTTTATAAAAAGAAGTAAATGTATTGGAATACAGGTAGATAATAATAGTTACTATTTAATTGAAAACGATTATTTAGTGATTATAAATCGCGAAAATGGAGCTGAAATCAAAATTAAATGTCCGTTTGAAGGGGTAATTGATTTTAAAAAAAATGGAGGTAATTATTTTTTTAGAACGAAAAAAGAAATAAAAAAATACCATTTACTTTTCAATAAATAAACTTGTAGAGTTAATCTAATTTTGTAATTTAGTAACCCTGTTTGCAAAATGCATACAGATAGAAAATTTTAGATTATGCATATTGCTGTAGCAGGAAATATTGGTTCAGGTAAAACGACTTTAACTAACATGTTGTCAAAACATTACGGATGGGACACTCATCTTGAAGATGTGGAGCAAAATCCATATTTGAATGATTTTTACGAGGATATGCAACGTTGGTCTTTCAATCTTCAAATATATTATTTAAACAGTCGTTTCACTCAAATTCAGGAAATTAAATTGACTGAAAAAAGTGTGATTCAAGACCGTACAATATATGAAGATGCATTTATATTTGCTCCGAATTTACATTCAATGGGATTGATGACAACACGTGATTTTGAAAATTATTTTTCATTATTTAATTTGATGGATTCATTTGTCTCAGCCCCTGATTTATTGATTTATTTAAGAGCCAGTGTCCCCACTTTGGTGAATCAAATTCAGCAAAGAGGAAGAGAATACGAAGAAAGCATTCGTTTGGATTATTTAAAACGTTTGAACGAGCGTTATGAAGCTTGGATTTCTACTTATGATAAAGGTAAATTATTGATTATTGACATTGATAACAATCGTTTTCCTGAGTCTCAAGAAGATTTAGGTAAAATCATCAATTCAATTGATGCTGAAATTAACGGTTTATTTTAAGAAGTCATGATAGTTGTTACAGGTGCAGCAGGTTTTATCGGTAGTTGTTTAGTTAGTCGATTAAATAAAGCTGGAATTTATGATATAGTTGTTGTAGATGACTTTTCTAAAACTGAAAAATCTAAAAACTTAGAAGGTAAAACATTAGTTTCTAAGGTAGGAAGAAAAGATTTCATAGCTTGGTTGAAAGATTTTGGTACAGAGGTTGATTTTATTTATCATATAGGTGCTAGAACGGATACAACTGAATTTGATAAAGCTATTTTTGATGAATTGAATATGAATTATTCAATTGATGTTTGGAATTTATGTGTTGAATTTGATATTCCTTTAGTTTATGCTAGTTCAGCAGCTACTTATGGTTTAGGTGAGTTTGGGTACAAAGATGACCACTCTATTGTCTCAAGTTTAGTTCCTTTGAATCCTTATGGTGATTCAAAAAATGATTTTGATAAATGGGTTTTGAAGCAAACTAAAACGCCGCCTTTTTGGGCAGGTTTAAAGTTTTTTAATGTTTATGGACCAAATGAATACCATAAAAGTAGAATGGCGAGTGTTATTTATCATACTTTTCGTCAGATAAATGAAAATGGTGGAATGAAATTATTTCGTTCTCACAATCCTGATTATACAGATGGTGGACAATTACGTGATTTTGTTTACGTTAAAGATGTTGTTGAAGTTTGTTTGTTTTTGAAAGAAAAACAACCTGAAAGTGGTATTTATAATTTAGGAACTGGTACTGCTAGAGCATTTTTAGATTTGGCTAGAAATACATTTAAAAGTTTAGATAAAAAGGAGGATATTTCTTTTATAGATACTCCAATTGATATAAGGGATAAATACCAATATTTTACCGAAGCAGATATTTCTAAGTTGTTAAAAGCTGGATATGTTGGAGGTTTTCATACGTTGGAAGAAGGTGTGAAAGATTATGTTCAAAATTATTTAGTAGAGGAGAAGTATTATTGATCTAAAAATATACAGATTAAAGACATAAAAAAATCTCAACTGATAAGTTGAGATTTTTTTATGTCTTTAATATTCGTCCTCGTTAAAGAGAAAGTCATCCTTTGACGGATAATCAGGCCAAATATCTTCTATACTTTCGTACGTGTCTCCTTCATCTTCTAAAGCTTGAAGGTTTTCTACAACCTCTAAAGGCGCTCCTGCTCTGATCGCAAAATCGATTAGCTCTTCTTTGGCAGCAGGCCAAGGAGCATCTTCTAGATATGATGCTAATTCTAATGTCCAGTACATTTCCTTTTTATTTAATAATTAATTGACGCAAAAGTAACTTTTTTTTCAAAATATCCAAGTAATTAGTTGAAAACTTTGTTTTTTATTTTCGTGGTTTCCAAGGTTGTTCATCTGCTCCAAGGTCTAAAGCTAATTTTCTAGATAAAACAAACAAGTAGTCACTTAGACGATTTATGTATTTAAAAACTAGCTCAGAAACAAAATCATGTTCTTTTAAAGAAACAATTATTCTTTCAGACCTTCTACATATACATCTTGCTACGTGACAAAAGGATACAGTTTGATGTCCGCCAGGTAATACAAAAAACTTCATTTCAGGTAATTCTGCATCCATTTCATCAATTGCGAGTTCTAAAAATTCAATGTCACTTTCATGAAGATCTGGTATTTTCATTGTTGATTTATCTGGATCTGAAGCCAAGCTAGAACCAATTGTGAAAAGTCTGTCTTGAATTTCAATTAATTCAAGTTTGTACCTTTCATTGATTTCTTGATCCCTAATTAATCCGATATACGAATTTAATTCATCGACTGTTCCGTAAGATTCAATTCTTAAAGATCCTTTAGAAACACGTGTTCCTCCAATTAATTGAGTGGTACCTGAATCCCCTTTTTTAGTGTATATTTTCATTTTTACAGTTTAATTTATTATAAGTTTTTTAGTTTTTTTCAATTCTTGAATTCTTGCTGGTTTACCAAATTGACGAATATTTTTTTTCCGTTTCAGTATAGTATTGATGGTTATTTTACCATAATTCTCGTTTTCTTCTCTAAGTTTTTGAGATACATCATAGTAGTCTGCTCTTCCAGAATAATAGTGATCTGCATCGTACATGATGTGTGCTAATAGGTTTGAAGGTTTTATAGAATCGTGGTGAGTGGCTTTTATTATATCGGAGACAATTTCTATTTGACTTTCATTATATCCAAATTTAGGTAAGTTTGACTTTGCTAAATTAATTGCAAATAGTTCATTTTCAGAGTTGTTTACTATGTATCCAGCGTCATGGTAAAGTACTGCAGTTTGAAGAAGCATCGTTTCTTCTTCGTCCAAACCTTCTAATTTTGCAATTCTTAAAGCAGCTTTTCCTACATTAAGCGTTTGGACCAAATCATGGTAGACTACTTCTTCTGGAAGCGATGATTTTAGTTTGTTTAATATATTTTTTTTCATGTTGTTAAAATCAACATTTGATAGGCCACATATGACTCTTAATTCAATGTTTGCAATTTTACCTTCTTTGTATAAACTAAATTCACTTTTTAAATCTTCTAAAATGAACATTTCTATGGTGCCACTTCTTTTCTTAATTTCTATTTTACCTAATCTTTTAGTTTTGAAAATATTATTTGTCTTTTTATTGATATTTTCGGTAATACTAATTGAATTCGGTTCTGAATTTTGTTCTGCTCGAGATGCAATGTTTACAGTATCTCCCCAAACATCAAAACTAAATTTTGTTGAACCTATAATTCCTGCAACTAAAGGTCCAACATGGATACCGATACGTATTTCCCAAAAGTCTAGCCCCATAGATTGAGCAACAAACTTTTCATTTAGCATAAAATTTCTTATTTCTAATGCTGCTAAACAGGCACGCGTTTCGGGTAATTCATTCTCTTCAATCACTCCTCCAATAATCATATAAGAGCCGCCAATAGTTTTTATTTTTTCTAATTTGTAACGACTAATTATTTCGTCAAATTGAGTAAAATAAAATTCAAGTTTTTTTAGTAGCTGAATTGATTTTACTAGGCTTGCTTTTTGAGAAAAGTGAATAAAGTCTGTGAATAATACTACGCCATTTTCGACTCTTTTTGGTGAAAATTTTCCGTTTTTATTTAAATCTTCTAATACTTTTTGAGGAAAAATAGTGTTCAGTAACTGATTGAATATTTGGTCTTTATAGTAATTTTTTTTGTAAACTTCAATTTTTGAAAGTATTAGATTTGGATTGAATGGTTTTGTTATATAGTCAATAGTGCCTTCATTTAGTCCTTTCACCATTTTGACTCCTGAGTAAGGGCTTGACGTGACTGCGAGAATATAAATATTTTTTGAGACGCTAACATCTTTCAATGTTTTCAATGTTTCAAATCCGTTAAATTCATTAGAATCAATGTCAATTAAAAGTATTCCAATTTCTTTTTTAGTTAAAATGGGGATACTTTCTTGAATAGAATTTGAGAAAAGTAGATTGTTGCCATTACCTCCTAAAATTTCTTTTAGTCCAATTTTAATTTTTTCATCACGATCTAAAATTAATATGTTGATGAACCTTTCCATTGTCTTTATTTAGTTAATATTAGTCGTTTAATAGATTTTTTAATTTCTTTAATGAACTTTGATTCATTGGACTCTTAAATGCTCGTTCAATTTTTTGTTTTTCATTTTTTGTTAAATGCCATGATAATGAAATTCGGTCATTTTTATTTTCACGTAAATTAAATGTTATCAAATCTATCGGGAATTCATATCCAGATATTTCTGTTCTTAAAAGCTCTTCTTGATCAAAATCTTGTGTTTTTGAAAAGTTTTTATACATATTTCCAAAAGGCAATGTGATTTTATCAAGCAATGAAATTTTGTGATAGGTTTCTTTGTTTAGCAACTTCTTAGTATCTCTAATTTGTAGTATGATTATTCCAGAAGTGTTATTGATAATCCATTCATTTGTTGCTTGTAAAAACTCAACCATAGATTTAGATCCATAATTATCTCTAAGTCCAGCATCCATTAATTGAACACCAGGACTTGTAGGCATTGTTACCATTGGTAGAACGAATGGAAAGGTTGCTTGAGCTCTAATAGCTGTTGTAAAACGAATATTGTTTGGGTGACTTGACTTGAAAAAACTTTGGTAATCAATGTTTTCAAAAGATCTTGATAATGAGTTTGTTGTGTCTGATGTTAAAAACTTAAGAGATTGGGAAGACATTAGTAATCTTCTGCCATCGTTTACAATCGTTGGGCTGAAAATGATTACAGGTATAATGCCTTCGACTTCATATTGTTTGTAATAACCTAACGAATGATTCAATGAATTTCCAGTGTTTTCATTCAATTGTTGTTCAAATGCATAACCTCTGTCTTTAGTATACTCTATGCCATTTATCATTCCTCTTTGATATCGAAATAATAGATCATTCGTTGAAAGTGAAAAACAAAGTTTGTTTAGTAAGTCTTTTGATATATTTTCTCTGTAGTTGCCAGTATACATGTTTGGTATTTCTCCTTTTTTATATTCCAGTAGAATTTGTCTAAAGTAAGATGCGCCTACCATCCCTCCAGAAGCTCCAGTCATTAAGTGAAGGTGTTTACTAAGGTCGCCGTTTAAATATTCATCTGATTTTTGAAGGATAGTGAATGTCCATAAAGCACTTCTAGATCCTCCTCCAGATGAATTGGATATAATGAGTTTTGGTTTGTCTTCACCCGTATTTTTTTTCCATTGATTTAAAATGTCAATGTAATTTTTCTTTGAATTTTTAAATTCTTCCAAGTTTTCTTCTTGAATTTTAGCTAATGAATATTCATTTTTACTTTCATTTTTATACGATAAACCATAAGCATAGTTTTTATAGGTAAATAACTCTGAATTAACACTCAAGTAATCCATTAGTGAGATAATTAGGAAAACTATTGGGTAGGTCCACCTGTGGAGCCAAGATAACATCGCGCTAAAAAGCATAAGAATTACTGTAAGAAGCAATACGATACTCATTGCTGCGGGTACCTCAAATAAACGGTAATTTCTAAAAAAACCAATTGAAATAAATGAAATAATAGTGATCAGTTCGAATACAGACGTATTGACTTTGTTAGAATTGAATACTTTTTCTTTTACCTCTTCGTCTAAATGTTTGACACTTCGACTGTTGTATAGTTTTAGGTTTCTACCGATGTAGATGTATGGTTTTTCGATTTTGTTTTTAAACAAGTCATACCATTTTTCTTTTTTATTTAGGAAAGAATGATTTTTTTGAGTGAAATTTTCTTCTGTTGAATTAGAATCCGAATAATTCACGTGTTTTTTTGGAAAAAAGTACAACATTGATAGCAGCATAAAAATTGCAATTCCACTTATGTAGGAGAGGATATAAAATGCTATTGAACTAATTGATGCAAATTCTTCATTGTATTGAAAATTCGAAAATTTGAAGATAAAAAGTAAACTAAATACAATCGGTATGATTGAATTGTTGACGCAGAATTTTAAGAATGGTTTTTTTACAACCAAAAGAAAAGGGTAGTAAGGTCCTATTTTTATGTAGCTGTAAGTGTTAAAACCCATAATGAATCCACCAACAGAAAATCCAATAAAGAAAAACGCAATTCCGTTTACTTCTCCTAAGTATTCTGGCGAGAAAAATAAATAAGGAATACCGAAAGAAGAGCCGAGTCTATCTGTGACGATTAAGAAAAGAATTAACCAATACAATAAAGCTAGTAAATTGTATTTTAAATGACCAACAAGCAATTGAACAGGGAAGAATGACCTGAAAAATTGAAAAATTGATATCCTTTGCCCTTTTTCTTCCATTTTAATTATTTTCTTTTGTTTTAAGATTTTCTTTAATAAAGTCGAGTACTAAATATGAAAGAGTTTTTCCAACAATTTTATCTTCAGTTTCTGTTTTTGGAGCCCCTTCAGGCAAATGAATATAGGAAATGTTTTTGTATTTTGCTAATTCTCTAAAATATATCCTCGCATTTTCAACCGTGAAGCCACTCGGAGTGAAGGCAGATGTTGGCATCATTTGAATACTGTCAAGGTCTAATTCTATTCCAATTGTATTGGTGCTTTTTTGAACGAAATCTAATATGTCGTGTTTTAAACTTCTTTTTTCATCTAAATAATCTTCAAAAAAAGTGTACTGAAATTTTTGTTCGTCTAAATAGGTGTAAATCGATTCGCTATTGTACTGCTGATGAAGACCTAAAACAGTGTATTGGTTCAAGAATCCATGCATTTTTGCATACGAAAATGGATTTCCACTGTGTCTGCCCTCAGTTGGCCTACAGTCTGCATGAGGATCTAGATTTATTACATCAATCGAGGTTTTTAAAGCTGAATGTGCTGCTTGAATTAAAGGGAATGCATTGTTGTGTCCGCCGCCGATTAAAATTGGAATTTTTCCTAATTGAATTATTGGAGTGACTATTTTTGTAACGAATTGATCTAAGTCTTCAATTCTCAAGCGCGCTTCGTTTGTGTTTTTGAATCCTTCAATTTGTTTTATTTCACCGTAAATACAGATTTGATTTCCGTTTAAAAATCGATTCGCTTGTGTATTTAAAAATCGAGTTAAAAATGAATTGAATGCATTTTTTGAACCACTAAATCCTAAATTTGCTTGTGGACCAATATCTTCAGATACACCTATGATTATGTATTTTGCTTCGCTTGAATTAAGGTTAAAGTGAATGTTTTCCCCTAATTTTATTTCGCCTATTCTTTTAGAGATGAAGGGAGAAATAACTTCCGAATTGAAGTAGTTAAATTCAAAAAAGTTTAATTCACTTTTCATGTTTATTTAATAGGTTTATAATGTTGTTTGGAGGCGAAATTGTTTTCATTGTTTCTTTAGAGACGAAAACTAATACTGTTGAAGCTGTTGTGATTATTTGGTTTTCTTCATTTTTGATTTCATAATTGAATGTCAGACGACAGCCTTCAAGTGAGCTAATGTGAGTAGTAATTACTAATTCATCATCGTATAAAGCCGGTTTTTTATAGTTTACTTGAAAGTCAGACACAGGAAGCATTATACCGTCTTTTTCCATCTCTTTATAGCTAATGTTTAAGTGTCTTAAAGCTTCAACTCTTCCAATTTCAAAGTACTGAGCGTAATTACCATAATAGCAATATCCCATTTGATCAGTTTCGCTATATCTTACACGAATTTTTGTTGAATGTGAATAAACTATTTCCATGATTTTTTAAATAATTGATAATCAAATATAAGGATTAGATATTTAATTCGTTTTACTTTTTGGTTATTTTATCGAAAGAATTTTGGTTTTGAACAGTGAAAAAAATATAACTTTTTTTTTATTGTTTTCACTTTTCAACTAGGTCTTTTGTTTTCAGTCGTTTAATAGATTGTATCTAAATTTGCCTTTCGTAACTGTAAATTTTACTTATAAACCAATAGGCTTTCAATTTTTTTTTTAACTTTTTTATGTAAATATTTGTATTCTGAAAAGAAAACAAACTTAAATGATTTAAAACGTGAGTGTTTTGCGTTTTTTAAAGTTTTTAACATACAAGTGTAACAACTATTTACGAAATAAGATTTAATTAAAATGAGTAACAGTCAAGATATCGCATGGAGTTCGTGTTTAAAAGTAATTAAAGATAATATTTCTTTGCAAGCTTTTAAAACATGGTTCGAGCCGATTGTTCCAGTTAGGTTGGAAGATAATGTTTTAACGATTCAAGTGCCTTCACATTTTTTTTATGAATGGTTAGAGGAAAATTACATTACTTTATTGAAAAAAGTTATTCAAAAAGAATTGGGTACTGAAGGGCGTTTAGAATACAGTATTGTGATGGAAAACAATACAACAAATTCTACTCCTTATACAGTTCGACTTCCAGCATTGAATAAAAAAGAGTTGCGAAATTCACCTGTTTCAATGCCTTTGAATATGAATGAAAATCAAATTAGAAATCCATTTATTATTCCTGGTTTGAAGAAGGTGAATGTAGAGTCTAATTTGAATCCAGCATATTCATTTGAGAATTTTGTTGAGGGTGATTGCAATCGTTTGGCAAGAGCTTCTGGTTTTGCTGTAGCTAATAAGCCTGGAGGAACTGCTTTTAATCCGTTGTTGATTTATGGAGCTGTTGGTTTAGGGAAAACTCACTTAGCACAAGCGATTGGTATTTCTATTAAAAATCAATTTCCGAATAAAACAGTGCTTTATGTAGCATCTGAAAAATTTGCTCATCAGTTTATTGATGCGATTAAAAATCAATCAACGAATGATTTCATACATTTTTATCAAATGATTGACGTGTTGATCATTGATGATGTTCAATTCTTTTCAGGAAAAGAGAAAACTCAAGATGTATTCTTCCATATTTTTAATCATTTACATCAAAATGGAAAACAGATAATTCTTACATCTGATAAATCTCCTGTTGAGATGCAAGGGATGGAACAACGTTTGCTTTCTCGTTTTAAATGGGGGTTGTCAGCTGATCTAAGTGCACCTGAATTAGAAACAAGAGTTGCTATCTTAGAAAAGAAAATGTATGATAATGGTATTGAATTACCAAAAGATGTTGTTGAGTATTTAGCGTATAGTATTAACACAAATGTACGTGAAATGGAAGGTGCTTTAAACACACTTTTAGCTCAAGCTTCTTTAAACAAGAAAGCTATTACAATTGAACTAGCGAAACAAATGGTAGATAAGTTCGTGAAGAATACTGCTCGTGAAGTTTCTATTGAATATATTCAGAAAATTGTATGCGATTATTTTGATTTAGCATTGGATATTTTAAAATCAAAAACACGTAAACGTGAGGTTGTACAAGCGAGACAAATTGCAATGTATTTCTCTAAACGTATGACAAAATCATCTCTGGCAAATATTGGTGCTCATTGTGGTGGGAAAGATCACGCAACTGTATTGCACGCATGTAGAACAGTTACGAATTTAGCAGAAACAGATAAGCAGTTTAAAGTGTATTTGGCTGACTTAGAGAAAAAACTAACGATACAATAGCTTGTATATATATTAACTATAATAAAAATGGCTTTCAGATATGAAAGCCATTTTTGTTATAGTGTTTGTTGTTAATAATCAACTTCTTTCGCTTTTTGCTTAAAGAATGATTCCGTATTGATATTTTTAAGAAAAGCATTAGGGAAATAATATTGTGCAATTTGTAAGTAATTATATCCGTATTTTGACATTTTCATTGCTCCTTCTTGACAAAGACCGACACCATGACCAAAGCCTTTTCCTCTAATTAGAACGTCTGCGCCATCTGGATAACAACTAAAATAGGTCGATTTTAGACTGAATTCTTCCCTGATATCTCTTAATGGGATTCCTAAGATTGGATTTTGATAAAAGGCTAAGCGTTGAGATTGATTAAATGTGAAAATCAGTGCTCCGTACAAGCTGTCAGTTATAGGGTAGTTGTATTTATTGATTAAGAATTTTTGCCAAGTGTATTGACTTATTCTTTTTTCCCATGTTGCTTGTTTGGTGTAGATGCAAAAGGTGTCTTTAAATGAATTTAGATAGGGTACAGCTTTGTTCCATACCATTTCAGCTTCAGAAGTTTGTCCGCCACAATTTGCGTGAAAATAGGATTCTAATAATTCTCCCTCTTTATCCGTCATCACAATTCCTTTTGTTTGTTGAACTGCTGAATCTATAATGGGTGTATATTTAAGCATGTGGTGATAAGCTTGACAATGAACCCTGTCACATAAATCAAAGCCTTCTTTAATATGTCTATTTTTGTATTTTAAAGCATATGTTCTACTCATTAAAGCTTGTACTTTGTAGTATTCTAATTCTCTACCTGGACCGCCTTCGGATTCAACTACACCAGCTAAATAATTGTTTAAATCGACGAAATTTATAATGTCTAAGCCGTCAATAGTTGCGGTTACTTCAAAATCGTCTTTGTACTTTCTTTCTTTAACAATGGGAGATTTAGATGTAAGTGTGATGGAGGTGTTTATGTAATTTTGAGTAATGAAAATTTTGGTGAAAGAACCTAACTCGACAGCTCCTTTTTTTAGAAGAACTTTTCCGTTTGTATTTTTGGAGACTTCAATAAATTCATTTTTGAGAATTGATCCAAATTGAATCGTGTCTCCATAGATAGAATAGCTGCCGTTGTTGTATGCAAATGTTAATCGTTGAATTTTATAATCGCGAAATACTCCAATGTGCATTTGTTGTGCAAAACAAAAGGACGAGCATCCGAAAAGTAATATTAGTATGAAAATTTTCACAGTGCAAAATTAACACAAGTGAAAAGCACTTTTTCACTACTCGTGAATAGTTTTCAACATCAATTGTGCAATTTTTTTACTAGCACCACCTTCTCCAAGTATTTTTTTCATTGACGAGTATTCATTTAAAATAGAATTTCTTTTGGTTCCATTTTTCAAAATCAATTGTAACTCCTCTTTTATTGAGTTAGCTGTGCAATCATCTTGAATTAATTCACGAACGACTTCTTTGTCCATGATTAAATTAACTAACGAAATGTATTTGATTTTCACCAATCGCTTAGCAATTGAATAGGATATTTTCGATGTTTTATAGCAAACAACTTCAGGTATTCCTAATAAGGCAGTTTCAAGTGTTGCTGTACCTGAAGTTACAATCGCTGCTTCTGATGCACTTAGTAAGTCATAAGTTTTCCCATGCACAATATGCGTTGAAGGATTGTCTATAAATTGAGAGTAGTATGATTGAGGAATACTAGGTGCTCCAGCTATTACTACTTGATAGTCGTTTAAGTCTTTTACAGCTTCTAGCATTAAAGGAAGCTTTAAACGGATTTCTTGCTTTCGACTTCCTGGTAAAACGGCTATTATTGGATTCGTATTTAACTTGTTTTCGGAAATAAAAACACTTTTCTCTTTTTGAACTTCTCTGTATTGTTGAACAGCGTCAAGTAGAGGATGCCCTACATATTCAACATGATAGTCGAATTTTTCATAAAAAGCTTTTTCAAAAGGAAGTATTACAAACATGTGGTCGACCACTTTTTTTATAGTGTGTACCCTAGATTCTTTCCAAGCCCATACAGTAGGGGAGATGTAATAGTAGATTTTAATACCTTTTGTTTTTGCCCATTTAGCAATTCGAAGATTGAAACCAGGATAATCAATTAATAAAAGTATATCGGGTTGAAACTCTTCAATGTCTTTTTTGCAAAATTTAAGATTATTCAAAATTGTTTTGATATTCGCCAGAACTTCAGCGAACCCCATAAATGCTAAATCTCTGAAATGCTTAACTGGCTCATGACCAATTGCTTCAGCCATTTTATCTCCGCCCCAAAATCTAAAATTAAAATCAGAATTAGTTACTTTATTTTGATCGATTAATTCTTTTAGAAGATTGCTTCCATGTAAATCACCAGAAGCTTCTCCTGCTATAATGTATATATTTTTTTTAGCGGACATTAAACTATAAATTTAAGATAATCAATGATGAAAAAATTAATGAAAGTTGCAAGAATGATTCCCATTGCTACTTCTGTTTTTTTTGTTTTGATAAACCAGTGAAACCATGCTAGATTCACTAAACTTGCTAAAGAAATAAGTTTCCCTTTTGCTTCGTGTAAGAACCAAAATTGAGGGTTTTTAGAAGCTGTAAAAATCAATGAAATGATTGGAACAAAGATTAAAGTTGTTATTATGCCTAGTAATAACCCCATTGTGTGATATTTAGACCAATTTCTTAGATTCATATTTTGTAAGCTTAAAATTCAGTACGAAAGTAAGTATTTTTAAAGTTACTGATTTGTTGAAATAATAAAAGTTTTGAAACAGTTTGTTTTTAATTAAATTCATTCTAATTTTGACAACATTAAATTAATTTTCATTCATGACAACAAAACAGCTAATTGACGACATTCGAGCAATCACACTTCATAATTTGGAGGTGATACGAAAAAAAGTCGTTTATCTGAATGAAGAACAAAAGTCTTGGAAGATAAATGAAAATTCATGGAGTTTAAATGAAATTTTTGCTCACATGAACGAATATGCTAAATTTTATCATGCTACATTCAAAGATAAGATTGAGAATACACGATTCAAAGAGCCTAAGATAATTTTCACTTCTTCTCCTTTAGGACGTTCTGCCTGGCAATCTATGAAATTAGGGAATGCTAAAAATATTAAACGAAAATTCAAATCTCCTAAAGCAAGTAATCCAGTTTTTGACATTTCTCTTTTAACGGGAAATGAAATCTCTGATTTTGATAAAGGACAAGAAGAATTTCTTAAAATTATTGATGATTCTGAAAAAGTGAACTTAAGAAAAGTAAAAGTTCCTATTTCTATTTCTAAAATAATTCGATTTCGTTTAGGTGATGCTATGCTATTTGTTTCTTTTCATAATGAACGCCATGTTCAGCAAGCTTTGAATGTAATAGCCCATCCAAATTTCCCTAAAAAATAATGCTTCCTAAATTAGGGTATTGTAAAGTTAGTATCTCACCTGTTCGTTTAGAGAATAGAGATCAATCGGAAATTGTAACTCAATTACTTTTTGGTGAAATAATTCATATTGAAAAGCTTGATGGTAATTGGTTGAAAATCAAAACTTTTTCTGATAATTATGATGGTTGGATAGATGTAAAACATTTTAAACCATTGACCGATAAAGAAGTTCGTCGTTGGTTGGATGGCGTTTCTTTTGAAAAATCTATTTTTAGATCCATTGAAACTCCTTGGGGAAATCAACGAATTGTTAAAGGGTCTTTTGTATCTTCAAGTGATTCAAAAAAATTTTCTATTGGTCAAGATCAGTTCTCTTTTGTTGACGATAATGAAGAGGTTGCTGTGAAATCAATTTATGAACTAGCAAAGGAATATTTAAATACTCCTTATTTATGGGGAGGGAAAACACCTTTTGGTATCGATTGTTCGGGTTTAACACAAACGGTTTTCCGATTTTTTGATATTAATCTCCCTAGAGATGCTTCGCAGCAGGTTGAAGTAGGTTTGGATATTCCTTTTGAAGAAATTCAGTCTGGTGATGTTGCTTTTTTTCATAATAAAGAAGGTAAGATAATTCATGTCGGAATTTTAGATGGATTATCTTCAATAATTCACGCGAGTGGCTGTGTTCGGATTGATCAGCTAACAGAAGAAGGAATCGTGAACAGAGAAATAGGTGAGTTAACACATTCTTTAAACTGCATAAAGAGATTTTAAATCTTGAATCTAATAAATTGCATAAGAACTTGGAAGAGATTATCTTTGTGCTATAAAAACTAAAAATAAACGATGGAAAATACTGTAGCGACTAGCACTAAAAAGAGAGATCAAGAAATTTTTGATTTAATTATTGAGGAAAATAATCGTCAATTACATGGTATTGAGTTAATTGCTTCTGAAAACTTTGTAAGTGACGAAGTAATGGAAGCAATGGGAAGTGTATTGACAAATAAATATGCTGAAGGTTTGCCAGGTAAAAGATATTATGGTGGTTGCGAAGTAGTTGATAAAGTTGAACAATTAGCAATTGACCGTTTGTGTAAATTGTTTGGAGCAACTTGGGCAAATGTTCAACCACATTCTGGTGCGCAAGCAAATGCTGCTGTATTTTTAGCATGTCTTCAACCAGGTGATAAGATTTTAGGTTTTGATCTTTCTCATGGTGGACATTTATCTCATGGTTCTCCTGTTAATTTTTCAGGAAAAGTTTACAAACCGTTCTTTTATGGTGTGAACAAAGAAACTGAAATGGTTGATTATGATCAATTAGAAGAAGTTGCTTTACGTGAAAATCCAAAATTAATTATTTGTGGTGCTTCTGCATATAGCCGTGATTGGGATTATGCTCGTATTCGTAAAGTGGCTGATAAAATTGGTGCTTTAGTATTAGCAGATATTTCTCATCCAGCAGGTATGATTGCTGCAGGTTTATTGGCTGATCCTTTCGATCACTGTCATATAGTTACAACTACAACTCATAAAACGTTACGTGGACCAAGAGGTGGAGTTATTATGATGCGTCATAATATTGACAATCCATTTGGGATTAAATGGAATAACGGAAATTTACGTTCTTTAGGTTCTTTATTGGATGCTGCGGTTTTTCCAGGTATGCAAGGTGGACCATTAGAGCATGTTATTGCTGCTAAGGCGGTTGCGTTTGGTGAAGCATTAACAGATACTTATAAAGTATACATGAAGCAAGTTAAATTAAATGCTTCTGTTATGGCTGATGAGTTTGTGAAAAGAGGTTATAAAGTGATTTCTGGTGGTACGGATAATCATTCTATGTTGATTGATTTACGTTCTAAAAATGTTAATGGAAAAGATGCTGAAAATGCGTTGGTTCGAGCTGATATTACTGTGAATAAAAATATGGTTCCTTTTGATACTGAATCTCCATTCGTTACTTCTGGGATGCGTGTTGGTACTCCAGCAATTACTTCAAGAGGTGTCAATGAAAAAGAAATTCCTCAAATCGTTGAATTGATTGATAGAGTTTTATCTGATATTACAAATGAAGAAACGATTGAAGCTGTTCGTAAAGAAGTGAATGCATTAGTTGCAGGTCGTCCATTATTTCAATGGTAAGATTTTAATCTTTATAAAAAAAAAGACCGATGTGATTCGGTCTTTTTTTGTTTTATAAGTTATTATTTAGCTTTCATTACTACAAAAGGAATCAAGATTTCTTCTAAAGAAATTCCTCCATGTTGAAATGTATCTCCGTAGTGGTTTACAAAATGATTGAAGTTGTTTTGATAAACGAAAAAATCATTTTCTTTTGCAAATACGAATTCTGATGATAATTGACCTTTCGGTAGGAAGGCTGTTTGAGGGTTTTTGATTGTGAAAACTTCTTTTTCTTTGTACGTCATTCCTCTACCAGCTTTGTAACGAAGATTAGAGTTTAAATCTCTTTGCCCAATAATTTTTATCGGATTAGATACTTTAATTGTTCCATGATCTGTAGTGATAATTAATTTCGCTTTAGAACTTGCAATTTTTTTGATAATATCTTGCAAAGGAGAATGTTCAAACCACGAAACTGTTAATGAACGATATGCTGCTTCATCATCTGCTAATTCTTTAATTACTTTCATTTCAGTTCTAGCATGCGATAACATATCAACGAAATTATATACAATAACATTTAAGTCGTTGTTTTTTAATTCGTTAAAAGTGTCTACTAGTTTTTTTCCAGCTTCATAACTGGTTACCTTGTTATAAGACCATTTGATGTTTTTACCTAATCGTTTTAAATTTGTTTCAAGTAGCTCTTTTTCACACATGTTTTTGCCTCCTTCTTCGTCCTCAGTGACCCATAGTTTGGGGAATTGTTTCTGAATTTCTGAAGGCATTATCCCCGCAAATAAAGCATTTCTAGCGTAATGAGTTGCTGTTGGAAGAATTGAAAAAATAATATCGTCTTCCTCAATTGTGAAATATTTTAAGAATATTGGTTTCAACATTTCCCATTGGTCGTATCGTAAATTATCAATTACAACCATCGCTACTTTCCCATCATTTAATTGAGGGACAACTCTATTTTTTATGATGGTGTGAATCATTTGAGGAGCTTCTTCGGTTCCATTCAACCAATCTTCATAATTATTTTCGATGAACCGTGAGAACAAAGCGTTTGCTTCTTTTTTCTGCATATTCAGAATTTCACGCATTCCTGAATCTTCAATCTTTTCCAATTCAAGTTCCCAGAAGACTAATTTCTTGAATAATTCTACCCATTCATCTGCATTCATTCTATTGCCCAATGCCATCCCTAATTGACGGAATTCTTGTTGGTAGTTGGAATTTGTTTTTTGAGATACTAATTTACTTTGATCTAGGTTTTTCTTGATTGTCAATAAAATCTGATTCGGATTCACTGGTTTTATAAGGTAATCAGCAATTTTACTACCGATAGCTTCTTCCATTATGGATTCCTCCTCACTTTTAGTAATCATAACAACTGGTACAAAAGGTTTCTCTTCCTTGATTTGAACCAATGCTTCTAAGCCGGAAATACCAGGCATGTTTTCGTCTAAGAAAATGATGTCGTAATGATTTTCATTGCTTTTCTCTACTGCATCTGCACCATTGTTTACGGTGTCTACAGAATAACCTTTTGATTCTAAAAATAGAATATGTGGTTTCAATAAATCTATTTCATCGTCTGCCCAAAGTATTTTGACTTGCATGTGCCTTATATTTTATAAATTTGACGTATGGAATCCTAAAAATTGCTTTTTGGTCGTTGATTCAAAAAAAAACACAATCCTCATTTACACATGTAAACTCTGGTTTTATTTTTTTAATCGCCTAAAAAATCTAATTCTTAGAATCCCTTTAACTATTAGTAATTATGCATTCTCGTCCAAATTTAACAAGAAATAATAATAAGAAGAAAATCTTTAACGATCCAATCTATGGTTTTATTTCAATTCCTGATGAATTTATTTTTGATTTGATTGAACACCCGTTTTTTCAACGCTTAAGAAGAATTGCCCAACTTGGCACAACTAGTCTTGTGTATCCAGGTGCATTGCATACGCGTTTTCATCATGTTTTAGGCGCTATGCATTTGATGACGAATGCTATAACAGTGATTCGTAGAAAAGGACATGAGATTACTGAAGAAGAGGAGCGTGCCGTTTTAATTGCAATTCTTTTACACGACATTGGACATGGGCCTTTTAGTCATGCGTTGGAATACGATATTGTAAATGGAGTCAGTCATGAATTGATTTCGAGTTTTTTCATTGAACGATTGAGTAAAGAATTTGACGGAGAATTAGATTTGGCTTTATTGATATTTCAGAATACATATCACAAACCGTTTCTTCATCAATTGGTTTCTAGTCAGTTAGATATGGATCGTTTGGATTATCTCAATAGGGATAGTTTCTATACAGGTGTGAGTGAGGGGGTTATAGGAAGTGAACGTATTATCGAAATGCTGAATGTTCACGAAGGGAACTTAGTATTAGAAGAAAAAGGAATTTATTCTGTAGAAAAATTCATTGTTGCTCGACGTTTAATGTATTGGCAAGTTTACCTTCATAAAACAGTAGTTTCTGGAGAATTTATGTTGATTCATATTCTCCGTAGAGCAAAACAATTGGTTCAACAAGGGGAAGAGTTATTTGCTTCTCCAGCTTTGGCTTTTTTCTTGAAGAACGACATTAAACTAGAGGATTTCCAAAACAATCCAGAGGTTTTAAATACATTTGCCTTATTGGATGATTATGACATTTTAGGGGCTATAAAAGTTTGGCAACATACGGAGGATAAAGTATTGTCTCAATTAGCTTCTCGACTGGTGAATCGAAAATTGTTCAAAATAGAAATTGCAAAAGAGCCATTTTCAGAAGAACGCATACAAAAAGAAAAAGAAATCGCAAAAGATAAATTTGGTGTTACTGATGAAGAAACAGATTATTTTGTTTATTCAGAGATACTTACAAATAATGCTTATAATCAAAATAAAGAAAATATTAACCTTCTTTTGAAAAATGGAACAGTCATTGAATTATCAGATGCTTCTGATAATTTGAATATCTCAGCATTGGCACATCCAGTAGCTAAATTTTGCTTGTGCTATTGCGTGTGAGTAAAGCTGATTTTAAGATTTTTTATAATATGTCACCCTTAAATAATTGAGTCTATTAATTATAAGAATTTCACTTCCCAAAGAATCCTTTTTGTAGAGTAATACAAAATTGGAAATAATTTCTCTGTAAATCTAGTGCCCAATTGTAGTATGCCATTAACGGATTTGATTCATAATTACTTGGAATTGCTTCTTTTGTAACGTTTTGTATTTCAGTTTGTTCTGTTTCTATTGAATGATCGATTGCTACGTCAACTAAAGAGGTTGGTTTTTTATGAAAGTAATCTGTTTCTACCTCAGTAAAGAAGTCACGTGCTTCAACAATTGTATCTGCTTTTAAGAAAGCAGATAAATCATTTAAAGTGTTTTGTTTCTTAGCCATTATTCTTTTTATTAATGAGTTTGATTAATTTTCTATTAAAGTAGTTATTTCTTTTGTAATCGACAAGTACTCTTTTTCGGGAATAATTGTACTTGCTTGAGCGTAGATGTTTCTAGAAGGAACGAAATTCTCTAATATGATTGCGTCTAACTGTAAGAGTGAGTTTTGAATCGTTTTAGTTTTTGTAGAGCCATTGATTCTATTGGCTAGAACGGCTATTTTCAACATTTGATTCATTTCTCTTGCTGGTTTCAAATCTTCCAATGTTTGAAAAGTTACCAATAAGTCATTTTGAGATAAGCTAGTAGGTATAATTACTAAATCGCTCGCTACACAAATCTTTTTGATACTAATATCAGTAGTCTTACCAGCAGTGTCTAAAATGATATAATCGTATTTTTTCTTTTTAAAGCTTTCAATTTCATCTGAAATTTGTTCGTCAATCGAAGGTAGAATTTCAAAAAGGTGCTCTTCTTTTGCTCCCGTTTTAAATAATTCCATTTTCCGAATCGTAGAAAGAGTGTAGTTTGTGTCTGTTTCAATTAATAAAACCTTATTTCCAATACTGTTCAACATCGTGGCTAAGTTTATAGCATTCGTCGTTTTACCTGTTCCTCCTTTTCGACTTATAAAAGAAATTACTTTTGCCATAGATTCTATTTTTTAGACTAAATTACAGTTTAATAACACCTTGAAATCTTTATTTTAAAATACATTTAAACAATGAAATATTGATAGCGGTTAAACGGGAGTACTTAATGTGCTTGGTTTAGCAGTGTGAAAAAAGTTTTTTACATAAAAAAAACCGGTATTTCTAAAAAAACCGGTTTTCAAAATCTTATTTAAAAGTATTAACGTTTATGCATTCCTTCGTCAGAAACTGTTAATTTTTTTCTACCTTTTGCGCGTCTTTGAGCTAATATTTTACGTCCGTTTTTAGTAGCCATTCTACTACGGAAACCGTGTTTATTTCTTCTTTTTCTTACAGAAGGTTGAAACGTTCTTTTTGTCATGATATCTTTTATTAATCTTGTTTGCCTTTAAAATTCGGAACACAAAGGTAATTAATTTTTCTGTTTTACAAAGTGTTTCAATAAAAATATATAAAAAAGTATTAGAGTCTATCTAGTAACACTATTTTTGCACTAAATATTGAAAATATGTTACGTCCGAAAAAAGACAAAGAACCCAAAATAAAATTAACAAAAGAAAGTATAGCAAAAGCAAAAGGAATTTTTACGTACTTAAAACCGTATCGTTTTATCTTTTCAATTGGTTGGGCTTTTCTATTGCTTTCTTCCTCTTCAATGATTTTATTCCCTTATTTAATGGGACAATTGTTAGGCAAGAGCGGAATGAAACCAACTTCAATTAATGAATCGTTTTCATTGATGAATTTAAATAATTTAAATTCTGTGGTTTTCATGTTGTTTGTTCTTTTTGGAGTGCAAGCATTATTTTCCTATTTCAGAGTTGTGATTTTTACTAATGTTACGGAAAATGCTTTAAGAGATTTAAGAAGGTCGGCTTTTGAAAAATTGATTTTTATGCCAATGGATTTCTTTAATCAGAACAAAGTTGGTGAATTAACGAGTCGAATATCATCCGACATTACTCAAATTCAAGAAACATTAAGAACGACTATTGCTGAATTTTTTCGTCAAATTATAACTGTTTTAGGTTCGGTTGTTTTATTATTATTTATTTCTTGGAAGTTGGCTCTGATAATGGTTGCAACGGTTCCTGTTATGGCTATCATTGCGGTATTCTTTGGTCGATTCATTAAAAAATTATCGAAAAAAGCACAAGATTTTTCAGCTGAATCAAATTCAATTGTAGAAGAAGCGTTAATGGGGATTTCAAATGTGAAATCGTTTACAAATGAATGGTTTATATTAGGGAAATACCAAACTTCGATTGATGAAATAAGAGTCTTAAATGTTAAAAGTGGAAAGTGGAGAGGTTTATTTATTTCCTTCATTATCTTTTGCATGACTGGAGCTATTGTGTTTATTGTTTGGCAAGGCTTGTTGATGACGCAAGGTATTAATCCTGAATTATCTACTGCAGATTTCTTTTCTTTTATGATGTATACAATTATGATGGTAGCTTCTGTTGGTTCAATTCCTGATTTATACGCTGGAATTCAGAAGTCGATTGGTGCAACTGAAAACTTAATGAACATCATCAATGATAAAAGTGAGAAAGATTTATCAAAAGGTTCTCAAAAACCAACATTGAAAGGGAAGGTTCATTTTGAAAACATTCATTTTTCGTATCCTCAGCGAATGGATATTGAAGTGTTAAAAGGGATTACTTTTACAGCAAATATAAATGAAACGATTGCATTAGTTGGTTCTTCAGGAGCAGGTAAATCAACCATTTCTTCATTGTTGTTGAACTATTATAATTTATCATCTGGAGGAATTCTATTTGATGATGTGAATGGGAAAGATATTGATACTGAGCATCTTCGTCAGCAAATGGCAATTGTGCCGCAAGAGGTTATTTTATTTGCAGGAACTATTGAAGAAAATATAGCTTTCGGTAAACCAAATTCGACGGAAGGTGAAGTGATTGAAGCAGCAAGACAAGCAAATGCCTTAGAGTTTATTAATTCGTTCCCTGAAGGCTTAAAAACCCAAGTGGGAGATAGAGGTATTCAATTATCAGGCGGACAAAAACAACGTATCGCCATTGCAAGAGCTATTTTAAAGAATCCAACGATTTTAATTTTAGACGAAGCAACTTCTGCTTTAGATTCAGAATCAGAAAGATTGGTGCAAGATGCGTTGGATAAATTAATGGTAGGAAGAACATCTTTTGTTATTGCTCACAGACTTTCAACGATTCGTAAAGCATCTAAAATTTTAGTTTTGAACCAAGGTGTAATTGCAGAATCAGGTACGCATGATGAATTGATTTCTCAACAAGGGATTTATGCTAATTTGGTTGGATTACAAGGGGTTGAAGGGAATTGATTTATCTATTCAACCACTTCATTCATTAATTTGTGTTGGGTTACAACTAATAAATCTTGGAAAAATACATTCAATATGTTTTCTGCATAAACAGCATTGATTCCATTGACTACATACAAGTTTAAAGCGAGGGTTCTCAGTTGATTTGAAATTTTAATAAATTGGTTTTGTATTGATCTTGAAGTCTCATTGTTGATTACTGGTTCTTCAATGAGTGCTTCTATTATTTTTGAGATTTCAAGTTTTCCATGTTTAAGAACACTTAAACTTTCTGTATGAAGGTCTTCCATTTTAAGTATTCGTTCGCTATGTCGATTATTATACATAATTGATTCATTAATAACGGAGACTGTTTCTTCTAAAATTCGTTTAAATAATCCAAAGGCAACTGAAATGAAAAATGCTTGAGCGTAAATTATAAATGGAAGATTAAAGACGATTTCATCCAGAAACGATTTTTTATCAGAAACACTAAAAATATGTTCGTTTGGAATGAACAGACGCTCTACTTGAATCGAATTGGTTGAGGTGTTTTTCATTCCAACTGTTTTCCAATCTTTCAGAATAGAAACGTTTTCTCGCGCTACTATTCCAGATTTTATTTCATCCGTACCTTCTAATTTAAAAGTGACTGTAAATAGTGTCGCATATTCAGAACCGCTACAAAATTTCCATTTTCCAGATAGAATTATTCCACCAGCTACTTTTTTAGCATTGGTTGTGGCGGTTCCACTTCCTGCAATAACTGCTTTTGCATCTGAAAATAGCTTTATTCCTGTTTCTTCTTCAAAATTAGTTAGAAAGTAATTTCCTCCATTCCCAATTTGAATAAGCCATCCCAAACTTCCATTAATAAATGAAGCATCTTCAATAATAGAAAGTGTTTCAGGAATTGTCAACTCTAAACCGTTCACTTTTTTAGATAAGAAGCATTTAAATAATTTATGTTCGAACAGCAAGTCTATCTCTTTTTGAGTCAGTATATTAGCGTATTCACCTGATGCGTTTTTAAATGAATCTTTGAAAATGTTTTTTAAGGAGAGAACCATATTCTATTTTTTGAAGGTTTGAAATTGAGATTAAGGTTCAGACTTGTTTCCCCTTAATCTCAATCTAAAATTACATTTTAAGGGTCAATCTTACTAAGAAGTTTCTACCTGCTTGTGGATAGTAATAGTTTTCAGTAATTCTTTTTCCTCCTGAAATATATCCCCATGAATAACCATTGTTTTCATACAAATAGTTAAAAATGTTATTGGTTAATACACCTATTTTAATCTCTTTAAATCCCCATTTTTTAATGGTGTAATTTATTGAAAGGTTTGAAGTGTAGTAAGAATTTAATTTTTTAGTGTCATCAGATGTATTATCTAAATACTGTTTTGAAACATATTTAGATTGAAGTGTAATATCTAAATTTTTGATTGGTTCGTAAATGATTCCTAATGAAGCAATTGTGTTTGGAGAAAATGCAATGTCCGTATTTTTATGAGTAATTACTGTTTGTATCATGTTACCGTTTGCATCATAATTGTCGTAATTATCAACGTACTCATTAAATTCGTTGATTTTGTTTTGACTTAAAGTAATATTTCCTGTTAGACTAACTTTTCTGAAAATCATATAACCAGCTTCTAATTCTATACCAGTTCTATAACTTTTCGCAACATTCGCTCTGTTATACGCTCCAACATCGTTGATTTGACCCGTTAATATTAATTGATCTTTATAATTCATCAAATAATAATTAACATTTGTGAAAATTTTGCGGGCATGATAACGGTAGCCTACTTCAATGTTTTGTAATTGCTCAGGTTTTGGACGGCTATAAACTGAACTTTGAACGAAATCATCTCTTACGGGTTCACGATTCGCAACACTAAAAGAAGCATAAAGGTTGTTTTTATTGTTAAAGTCGTACGTTAATCCTGCTTTTGGATTGAAAAACGTAAATTGAATATTTTGTTTTACAGGAATAAGATTCGCAAAGTATTGGTCGTTACCGTTGTAGTTATAACCGATGTGTCTTACTTGTAAATCAGCAAAAACATTCATTTTTTTAATTTGATAATTTAATTTCAGATACCCATTCGCTTCCGTTTTATGAGCAATGTTGTCGTAATAATGTTGGTTGATTTCACTTTGAGATGCATTCCTTGCCCATATTATTTCACCGTAATGCTTGCCGTCGTATTTATTAGCTCCACCTCCGATGATGGCTTTAAAGTTTTTCAAATTGTTGTATGAAACAGAAAAAATAGCTCCGTAAAAATTATTATTCAGCCATCTTCGTCGAATTAAATCTGTTTTAGAAATAGTGTCATTTCCTTTAAATATCGTGTCTAAACCATACGTTGAAAATTTTTGGTCGATACGGTATTGTTCATAATAACCTTCTCCGTGTGTAAAATGAGTCGCAGCATTTAACGAAACTTTCGGATTGAAAACATGAGAGAAATGAAGTTGATAATGTGTCTGTTGGTAGTTATCTGTTTCATTTTTATAGTTGTAGTAATTGTATTTTCTAGGATCTGAACTAAACAAATTTGCAGAATCTTTAGCTGTTTGATAAATTCCACCAGGATAAAAATTGTTTTGAAAATGTTCCGTCAAGCTGTCGATGTTTCCATTTAACTTTGCTTCAGGGATTCCATACCAAGCTTGATATGTTTTTTCTCTCCCGCTAAATATATTCCCTTTAATGATTGATTTTTTACCAACCCAAGCACCTGATAAATAGTAAGATGTTAAATTTGAACTTGCTCTGTCAACATATCCTTCAGAAGATATTCTTGATAATCGAGCATCAAATGCAAATTTATTATCGATAAGTCCAGTACCCACCTTAAGTGTATTTCTTAAAGTATTGAAAGAACCTCCAGAATTATCTAATTCAGCATACGCATCTTTTCGAATATTGTCTGTTTTAACATTAATACTTGCTCCAAAAGCTGCAGCTCCGTTTGATGAAGTTCCAACTCCTCTTTGAACTTGTATGTTGTCTGTAGAAGATGCGAAATCGGGCATGTTTACCCAATAAACTCCGTGTGATTCTGAATCATTCATCGGAATTCCGTTTACGGTTACGTTGGTTCTCGTTGGGTCAACACCTCTAATTCTAATCCCAGTGTATCCAACCCCTGCTCCAGCATCGGAAGTTACTACAGTTGAAGGAGTAGACTGCAATAAGTAAGGTAAATCTTGACCGAAATTATTTTTTTGAATTTCTTTTTCATTCAAATTCGTATAAGTGGTCGGTGTTTTTTCAGTTGCTCTAACTGCTGCCACCTGAACTTCTTCCATCATTAAAGAAGATGGAATTAACGTTAAATTTTGTTCTAAGTCATTGTCTTTTAGAACCAATTTAAAATACTGAGTCTCATATCCTATGAAGGAAATATTTAAGCGAAGTGAATCGTCTTTGATATTCTTAATCAGGTATTCACCATCCGAATTTGTGTAAGCTCCATTGTAGGTGTTTTCTACATTGATTCTTGCTCCAGGAAGTGGAAATCCTTCTTGGTTTGTTACTTTTCCTTTAATAGAATGTTGGGCGTTTGCTCCGAATGAAATTGCTAGTGCAAACATCCAAAGTGCTTTTAAAATTCTTGTTTTCATTTTTTAATAAAATTTGACAAGAACAAGGGGCTAATTCTTATTGAGAAATAATTAGCGTTTGTATAAATAAAGTATCATCTTCCCTTCGCAGGCATTATCCTGACAGGTTCAATGGGTATAATCTCAGCCATTCTTTCGTTTGGCACCCCTTAGAGATGGCGCAAAGATAGTCGCTTTATTATTTCTTCACAAGTTTTTATACGATTTTCTAAATCACCTGAGATGATTGTAAATGGTAAGTTGTTCTTTTTTAATTCATTGTGGTATAAATTAAAAAGTGTTTCTCGATCATTTGGATTTTCTCTTAACGAATCTTTTTCCCAAGGAATATCAGGAAAGCATAAAAAATAATGGTCGAATTTTTGTTTTTCGAGTTGATCTAAGATGATAGAACTACAATTTTGGTATTTGAATTCAGACCAAATTTTAAGCACCAACACTTCAGTGTCGCAAAATAGAAGGGGAGAATCATTGTTTTCCCAAGATTTAATTTGACCAATAGCAATAGTATCTAAATCGATTTGAGAATATTCGCCATTTTTTTCTAGTAAGTAATTTCGAGCAAATTCTGGAATCCATTGAGCAGTGTATTTTTCAGCTAATTTTTTAGCCAACGTTGTTTTTCCAGAAGATTCAGGACCAGTAATTGCTAGTTTCATTTCGAAATTTGGAGTTTAATTAATTTTCTCCATTGAATATATCCGATGATTGCAATTGAAGTGTAAATTAAAAATAGGAGTGAGGTGAGATATAATCCTCTTGATGCAAAAAGATAAATACAAACGGCATCGATGATTATCCAATAAATCCAGTTTTCTAACACTTTTTTTGTAACCATAAATGTTGCAACTAGGCTGAAAATTGTTGAAAAAGCATCTGTGTAAGGATTTGCTTGTGAAGTGTATTTGTCAAAAATATATCCAACTATTATTGTTAAACTTCCGCTAATCAAAATGTTAATTAAATGGTATTTGAATTTCCATTGAACGATTCGACTTTCACTTTCAATTGTGTCTTGTTTCCACTTTAACCAGCCATAAATAGCCATTACACTATAAAATAGTTGAAGTCCGGTTTCTAGAAATAAATTAGAGACATAACATAAATAGACATAAAGACAAGAACTTAACAAAGCAAAAAACCAAGCGCTTATTTTTTTTAATGAAATTAGAATTACATAAACCAATCCTGATAAAACACCTAGCCACTCGATAAAAGATGTGTTTATAAATCCGTTTGTGATATTTTGAATTATTTCTAACATTGATACAAAGGTCTAATTTTTTAGTACACTAACAAAATTCAAAAGAGGCTTCGCTTGAATATATTTTATTTTTTCGGTATTTAACATAGCCTAATTGATTGGTAATTAGTTTAGTGCTGTTTATTTCAAATATTGGAATATTGCTGTGATGGTGACCGTAAATCCAAGCTTCAATAGACGAGTCGTGAATTAAATTGTGTAATTCTGTAGCAAATCCTTGGTTTACTTTGCTTTGTCGATGTTCTTCTGGATAATTTAAAAATGTTGGGATGTGATGTGATATTACGATGTTTTTTTCGTTTTGAAATTGTTTCAAAGTTGAGGTAAGAAAATCTACTGAATTTTGATGTAGTGAATTGAATTTTTCAATTCCCAATAGATTTTCTCCATCTTTGATTGCTTTAAAATCGGACAATGTATTTTGAATGACAAATCTGTTTTCTTCGCCTATTTTACTCCATAAGGTAGAGAAAATTAAATTAGCGTTTTCGATTTTAACGGATTGATTGTTAATTAAATGCAGATTACTTCTTATTTTCTCAGAAAATGAATTGGAACGGGTGTTAATATCTGAGCCGTAATATTCGTGATTTCCAGGAATCCAATAAACTTGTTCAAATTTATCGGAAAGTTCATCAAAGAAATACGTAAAATCGTCAATCAATTGAAAGGGTAGAACATCTCCTGCTAGAACTAAAATTTCAGCCGTTGGAATGATGGGATTATTTTTAATAAACTCTTTGTTTTTGGGAAATTCTAAATGTAAATCCGAACAGTATTGTATTTTCATCTTTTGTATATTTTCATTAACGCATCTTCCAACGCTTGTTTCCAAACACTCATTTCATGCCCTCCTTCGTAGTTTTTTATGTCGTAGGTCACGTTGTTCTTTCTTATGGATAGTTCTTTTGGAAGTTGTTCATTTACAGCGGTAATAATCCCTTTATACCCATCACTCATACCTACACTCAAATAAAAATGGTGTGGTGTATTTTTAAACGAATCAAGTGTTTTCCAATAATTAGGATAATTATATTCTGTCCATTTTTTTGTAGAGAAATTTCCTGTTTCATCTCTGAATGAAGCCACATCAGAACGTGAAAAAGAAGCATCGTCAGGAAATGGGAAGTAAGAAGCTGGACTCATTAAAATTGCATTTTGAAAAACAGTAGGATGCTTTAAAATTAGCCGAAGACCGCCATAACCACCAGCCGACATTCCTCCAATACTTCTAGATTTCCAGTCTTTTTTTGTTCTGTAATTAGAATCAATTAATGGAATTAAATCGTTCAGAATGGCGGACTCCATTTTTTCTTCACCATCTACAAACCAGGTATTTCTTCCATCAGGCATAATGATAATTATTTTTCTAATTAGTTTTGAATTAATTAGTTGGTCAATGCTCTTTTTGATTTCACCAGAACCCATAATTGTTTCTTCATTTCCACCATGACCATGAAGCAAGTATAAAATCTCGTATTTTTTTAATGAGTCACTTGAGTAATTAGGGGGGAGGTAAAGACAATACTTCCAATTTCGATTTAATTCTTTTGAAAAGAAATTAGAATGAATGTATTCCCCAACTGAAGGAGAATCTACAGAAAATACTTTTTTAGTTATCTTAGATTTTGAACTGCAATATATTGATAATGAGGTTATTATAATTATTGAAAAAAGGTATTTAAACATAAAAGCAATTTATTTTATTTGTCTCAAAAATAGTTAAAACTATGCACTTTAGTTCATTTCGTTTAGCTTCTAAAAAATGTTATATTTCCTTAATGTATTTTAAGAACATTATGCGAAATCTTTAATGGTTTTGAAAAAAACAAGAGAGTTGAAAAAAGAAGAATTTACAACCTTGCTACTATCATAAAACAGAATGGGTTTGTATAAGTATATGGAAATCGTTGAAATCACAGGTGCGAACAACAAGGGTGCATGCTCCCTTGACAGATATATAGAATGCCGCATCGACTTTTTTTGCAATAAACTTTTTTCTATTAAAAAGAGCCGTTGTCCGATAAAAAATGACAGATTTAGGCTTACTGAATGATGGAAGAGTAAAATCAGAAATGTTAATTTATCTTTTATTTGATAAGTATTTACATGTTACAAAACCAAGGAATTACAGAGAAAAAACGAGAAAAGAGTATCTTTTAACAGTTCAAAAAAAGAGTAAAACTAGAAAAATTATACGAAGAGAAGTTGGACAGCAACTTAGATATTTACGAAGAAATATTAAAATCATACATTTTTTACTAGATAGCTATCAAACAATACCGCTAAAAATAAAGAACTAAAATATTTGTATGTTATTCAAACACTTTTTGAACAGCAAAATTATATGTTTGAGACAAAAACTAAGCCAGTTTCACATCTATTGTTAAAAACAAAAATAAATAAGCTGAGGAGTTTATCAGCAGACCCTAAATAAGTGTTTGGTATTAATTCCCTTTTCTTCGGTTTATTTCCTTTGTAATTAAACTGAGTTCTCGGCTTGTTTGCCCTGCTACTGAAGTGTTTTCATCTGCTCTTCTTAAAAGGTATGGCAACACTTCTTCAATCGGACCATATGGAACATATTTCGCAACATTATACGTTTTATGAGCAAGATTGTAAGAGATGTGATCACTCATACCTAGAAGTTGAGCGAAATAAATTCTTTTATCAGTTTTGTTAATTGCTTTTTTCTCGATTAGTTCAGTTAGATAGTAAGAACTTTCTTCGTTATGAGTTCCAGCACATAATGAAATAGTTTCAATAGAATCTACTAATAACTCTAAGGCTTTATTGAAGTCACAATCTGAAGCTTCTTTGTTAGGTTGAATAGGACACGTATACTTCATTTCTAAAGCTCTTGCTCTTTCTTTTTCCATATAAGCACCACGTACCAATTTAATTCCAAATTTATAATTTTGTTCTTGTGCCTTTTTGATTTCGGTTTCTAAATAGTGGTATCGGTCATGGCGATACATTTGTGTCGTAGTATACACAATTGCTTTGTTCCGATTGTATTTTTGCATCATTTCTATAGCAATTCGATCAATTGTATTTTGAATCCATGTTTCTTCCGCATCAATGAAAACAGGCACATTATTTTCAAATGCGCTTTTACAGATTGAATCTATTCGTCTTATAATGCTATCCAATTCAATTTTTTCAGTTTCACTTAAAGAATTATTTTTTTCATTTGCTTTTTCTAAGATTTCAAATCGAGCAATTCCAGTTATTTTAAAAACGGCAAACGGGATTGCTTCATTTCCTTTTCCTTTTAAAATTGTAGAAATAATTTCTTTTGTAGTAGCATCAAAATCCTCTTCCATTGTTTTTCCTTCAATCGAATAGTCGAGAATTGTTCCAATTCCAAATGCATCAAGGGTTGAAATTGTCGGTACACATTCTTCAATAGTTTCACCGCCACAAAATTGTTTGAAAATAGTTTTTTTGATTATTCCTTTAATAGGAAATTTATATTTTAAGGCAAAATTCGTAGCTGTTTTCCCAAAACGTACCATACTAGAATTGCCTACTATTTTAAATAACCAATACGCTCTAGTTAAATCTTTATCGGATTTACTTTTGAAAGCAATTTCTGTATTTTCGAATGTATCCATAGTTGCAAAAATAGACTGTTTTTAACTAACTTGCGTAAAATTTGTAATGAATTTTCACATTTGTTAAATAATAAACAAAACCTATTATAAAATGATACAAATTAAAGCTGATACCTACACAATCGAACTAGGGAATTTAGTTGAATCTTCATTTCAATCAATGCTGATTACCAACTATGCTACTTCTAAAAAGGTGATCTTGGTAGATGAAAATACACATGATTATTGTTTGGAATACCTTCTAACTAATTTTGAAGAGTTGAAAGAAGCAGAAGTTATGCTTTTACCTGTTGGGGAAGAAAATAAAGTAATGGCAGTTTGTTTTCAAGTTTTTGAAGCGTTGTCTGAATATAAAATTGGAAGAAATGATGTCATTATAAATCTTGGAGGTGGTTTGGTCTCAGATATGGGTGGTTTTGTTGCGTCTATTTATAAAAGAGGAATTGATTTTATAAATATTCCAACTTCTTTATTAGCTATGGTTGATGCGTCAATAGGAGGGAAGAACGGGATTGATTTAGGTTCACATAAAAATCAAATAGGAACATTTACAAATCCGAAATCGTTATTTATTGATATTAGTTTTTTAGAAACACTCCCAGAAGAAGAAATTTTGAATGGATATGCAGAAATGTTAAAACATGCTCTGATTTTTGATAAAGTATATTGGAAAGAGTTAACGACACTTTCTTCATTGGATGACTTGATAAACGAAAATTTAATTCGACGTTCAATTGAATTAAAAAATGAAGTTGTTTTGGCTGATCCATTAGAAAAGAAGAACCGTAAAAAATTAAATTTCGGACACACAATTGGTCATGCATTGGAAGGATTCTTTTTAGATTCAACACCAATTTCACACGGACACGCTGTTGGTGTTGGGATGTTGGCAGAGGCATTCATTTCGTATAAAAAAGACTTATTAACAGAAATTATTTGGAAAGAGATTGAAGCTACATTATTGAATGTTTTCCCTTTAATACCTTTTGAAAATGAGGATATTCCACTTTTTATTGAGCTAATGCAAAATGATAAAAAGAATTTTGATGGTGAAATAAAATGTTGTTTAATCAATGAAATAGGAAACTGTTTAATCGATCAAACAATTGTCGAAACTGAAATCAAGGAGGCGTTTTATTATCTATTAGCTATTCAGTAATGCTTATTTAATTAGTGTTTTGCCTTTTTGAATGAAATGAATCTTTGAGTTAAGTAGCTGAAAACAACTATTATGGCGGTTGTTAATAGTTGGCTTGGCATTGCCCACCAACCCCACAGGTCAACAAATAATTTTAATAATCCATAATTCAAAAAAGTTGCAAAAATTGTAAAGTTTAAATGTCTAAACAATTGTTTTTTACCTGAAAGTGTACTGTCACTCCAAACGATATATTTAGTCAAGAAAAAACCGATAGGAAAAGTGAAAAGAGATGTGAAAAACATCGCTGCAATATGAGGTTTCAGCGCTATAAAACCTAAATCTAAAGGTGTTAAATGAAATATTTTATGATAAGCAATAAAGTAAAGAAATAAAGCTAAAACCGTGTTTCCGCCTCCACATGCGAGGTAATGGTAGGTTTGTTTGTTAAGGAAGCGTTTAAAAAGCGGATAAAATAGATCCAAAAATTTAAATATAAAAAGTCTTATTTTTTTCATAATAGGCGACAAATATAGAAAGAATTAGTTTATAATTTTTTTTCCTTTCATGAAATAATTCTTCAAAATTATCGTTGTGAAAGTATATATTTACAAATAGAGCCTATGTTTAAAAATTACTTGGAAAATACTCTTGTAAAAGAGTCTGAAAATGAACCTAAAAATCAAACGCTGTATGCTATTTTAAATTATAGTAAATCGCTTAAAATTGATAAGGTAAAAGGTGAAAAGATTGTGATTCATCTAAATTAGTTGAAACAAAAAAACCGCTCTTCATGAGCGGTTTTTTTATAGGGAATAATTTTTAAAAGTGTTTGGTATTAGACTAACAATAGGTTACATATTTTAAAAAATAAATGTTCTTCTTTAAATGATTTAGAGAGCTAATCATTCAAGCCAGTATTCAAACATTCCACAGCTAGTGAATCTGTAATATTTCATCTTCGTGAATAGATAAAGGAACCTTATTGAAAAAATCACCCGCACAACAGATAGAAATAGGGCCTATATCTGTTTTTTTTCTAGTTTTTTGTTTAGAAAATATATTGGATAAAATATCAAGTTCAACAATTAGATCCTCGTAACTTTCATTTGAAGTTTGAATTTCGTAGAATTCATTTTTATTGATATTCCGAATTCTAGATATTATTTCATTGAGTTGTATGTCCGTCGTCTTTTTTTGCAAATTTTACTTTTTGGTGTTTAACCAGTCAATAGCTTCTTCTTCTGTTTTGAAAATTTCAACAGTGAACGATTTTTTTGATGAAAAGAAATGAGTTTACAATAAATTTAGCAACATGCGATTGAACAATTATTGCGGTAGAATGCAACATGTATTCTTCAAATTTATCTACATAAAAACGGGCATCATTTTTCATAGTATAAATCTATTTTGAGTCAAAACACCGTAACTGTTTTTTACCATTACTTATTTTAATTCTAGTCAGAAATGTATTTTCAGGAAGTATTCGATTTAACATTAATGCAAAATCAAAATACGCTCTATCTTAAACAATTACGATATTCTTAGGGAAAATAAGCTGTCCTAATCCATATCTGTCATTAACAAATCAAACTTTCAGATAGTAGTGGAAAATTTTAATTTAAATGTCATTTGGTAAAATATCACTAGGGTACTCTATTTTACCAATGATTTTATTTATATTCGCAAATATCTAAAATTAAAGAAACATGTTAAACGATACAACAGCTATAAACGTAACACTCACTCAAAATTCTCGAATCAATCAAGTTGATTGGGATAATATTTCTTTTGGTAGAGTTTTTTCTGACCATATGTTGGTGATGGATTATGCCGATGGAGAATGGAAACAACCTGAAATTTTACCGTTTGGTGATTTATCATTAAATCCAGCTACATCTGCACTTCATTATGGTCAATCTGTTTTTGAAGGGATGAAAGCATATAAAGGTGAAAATGGTGATGTTTTTATTTTTAGACCGGAAATGAATGCCAAAAGATTCAGAGAATCTTGTGAGCGTATGTGTATGGCAACAATTCCTGATGATTTTTTTGTGGAATTAGTTAGAAGAATAGTTGATGTGGAACGTGATTGGATTTCAATGAAAGAAGATTATTCGTTATATATTCGTCCTTTTATGTTTGCAACCGATGATTTTATCGGAGTGAATCCTTCAGAGACATATAAATTTGTAATATTTATGTGTCCTGTAGGAACGTATTATACAGAACCTGTAAGTGTTAAAATTGAAGAGCATTACACAAGAGCAGCTTCAGGTGGGGTTGGAATTGCAAAAACTGCAGGAAATTATGCTGCAGCTTTATACCCTGCCAAACAATGTCAATTACAAGGGTTTCACCAATTAGTTTGGACAGATGCTAAAGAACATAAATACATTGAAGAATCTGGAACAATGAATATATTGTTTGTTATCAATGGTGTTTTGGTTACTCCTTCAGAAGATTCAGATACAATTTTAAGAGGTACTACTAAACGAGCTGTGATTGAAGTTGCTGAAAGCTGGGGAATGAAAGTGGAAGAAAGAAAAGTTTTAGTGGAAGAAGTTATTACAGGTATTAAAGATGGTTCAATTACTGAAGTTTTTGGAGCAGGTACTGCAGCAACAATTGCACATATTGTAAAAGTTGGATTCAGAGATGAGGTTTTTGAATTAAGCCCAGTTGAAGATAGAACTTTTTCTAATAAAGTAAAAAAATATTTAGACGATTTAAAATCAGGTAAAATTGAAGATCCTAAAGGATGGCGTTTGAAAGTTTGATTAAATAATTAGCTTACATCGATTATGAATTCAAAATAGTCCAATTTAATTTGCACTGTTTTCATACTATAATCGTATTGTAGTTTTTTTTTAGACTAGTTAATAATTATAAAAGGTACTATTTATTACAATGCCTTATAGTTAGAATAAAGCTTCTTGGATTTTTCAAGAAGCTTTTTTTCTACCTGTGGTTGGGGCTTTTTTTTTGTCGCACGTAGAGATTTAAATTTAATTTTAATAAATGGTTTTTAGTAGTATCGTTTTTCTGTTGTATTTCTTGCCCATTTTTTTGATTACCTATTATTTAGTCGGTAAAAAATATAAGAATGCAGTATTGTTGCTTTTTAGTGTCTTCTTTTACAGTTGGGGAGCTCCAAAATTCATTTTTGTTATCCTTGCTACTACTTTTTTTGATTACCATATTGTTAAATTGATTGCTCAGACAGAGAAAGAGTCGAAACGAAAATGGCTGCTCTTTTTTTCTGTATTAGTCAATGTTGGACTTCTTTTTTATTTTAAGTATTCTAATTTTTTCATAGAAAATGTAAATGTGGTTTTGTCTGCTTTTGGGGTTGAAAAAGTAGCTTGGATAGAATTGGTCTTACCGATTGGAATTTCATTCTATACATTTGAAACAATTACCTATGTAGTAGATGTTTACAGGAGAGTTCATAAGCCATTACTTCGTTTTTGGGATTACCTTTTATACATTCTATTGTTTCCGAAGTTAATCGCTGGTCCAATCGTTCGCTACCATGAATTAGCCGATCAAATAGCTGATAGAACTCTGAATGAATCAATGGAAAATCGCTTAACTGGATTTTATAGATTTTCTATTGGATTATCAAAAAAAGTGTTGATTGCCAATCAAATGGGGGTGCAAGCGGATTCTATTTTTGCCTCAAATTACGACGATTTAAGCTCTCCTACGGCTTGGTTGGGTATTTTGGCATACACTTTTCAAATTTATTTTGACTTTTCTGGTTATTCAGATATGGCAATTGGAATCGCTAAAATGATTGGCTTCAAATTCCCTGAAAACTTTAACAATCCTTATACCGCTAAAAGTATAACCGATTTTTGGAGGAGATGGCATATTTCACTAGGGAATTGGATGCGGAATTATTTATACATCCCTTTAGGTGGAAATAAAGTAAAAACAAAAAGACGCTTATTTTTTAATTTATGGATTGTTTTTTTAGTGTCTGGATTATGGCATGGAGCTTCGTGGGGTTTTGTTGTTTGGGGAGCTTTTCATGGTTTTTTATTGATAGTAGAAAGAAGTTTTATTCTAAAAGTACATGCTCGTATTGGAGCTTTTTTTAGTACTTTGATTACCTTTCTACTCGTAGCTATTGGATGGGTGTTTTTTAGAGTTGAGAAAGTCGAAAATTCATTTTTATACATTCAAAAAATGTTTTCATTTGACAACCTGTCTATTGTTTCGTTGGATCGAGAATTCTATGTTTTTTTCTGTAGCGCAATTTTCTTTTCTTTTTTTACTATTTTCAAACGGGGGCAACAAATTCAAGACGCGCTTTTTGTGAAATCATATTCTAATCAATTGCATACTGTTATGAGCGTGGTTAGTATTTTGTTATTTGCTTTTTCTGTAAGTTCGATTACTTCTTTTGGTTTTAATCCTTTTATTTATTTTAGATTCTAATTATGAGGTATTTAAAAGGTAAGTTCAAAGAAATCATCCTCATTTTTATTTTAATGATTTTGATTTTTCCTGCGATTCAAAAAACATTTAATTTAATTAAAGTTGAATGGTTAAAAGGAGCGATTGTTCAAATTGAAAAAAAGGAGGTTACTTTAAATGACTGGTTTTCTGCAGAATATCAGCTTCAATATGAAAAATATTTGAATGAGAATTTTGGCTTTAGAAACGCTTTTATCCGATTTAACAATGAAATTTCATACGATTTTTTTGGTAAAGCTAAAGCAAATGGGGTAACAATTGGAAAACAAAATTATCTGTTTGAAGAGAATTATATCAAAGCCTATTTTGGAACCGATTTTATTGGGAAAGATAGTATAGACAATAGAATGGAAAAGTTACGTTTTATCCAAGATACGCTCTCGAAATTGAATAAAACATTTATACTTGTTTTTGCTGCTGGAAAAGGAACTTTTTATTCTGAGTATATACCTGAAGATAAGGTGATTAAAAAGGGGTTGACAAACTATAAGTACCATTTAAAAAGAGCCGAAGAATTAAAAATTAACCATATTGATTTTAATCATTATTTCTTGAAGAATAAATTTAAAAGTAAATATCCTTTGTATCCACAATATGGAATTCATTGGAGTAAATATGGAATGTGCTTAGCTGCGGATTCTATTATTAAGTACATTGAAAAAAAGAGAGATATTGATATGCAAAACATTTATTGGAATAAAATTGATTTAGAATATCCAAAAGATGAAGATTATGATATTGCTGACGGTATGAATTTAATTTTCCGATTAAAAAGTTTTAAGATGGGCTATCCTCAAATTCAATTTGAAAAAGATTCAACTAAGAAGAAGCCTAACATCTTAATGATTTCTGATAGTTTTTATTGGGGGATGTTCAATTTTGGAATTTCGATAGTTTTTAATGAAAGTCATTTTTGGTTTTACAATAAGGAGGTGTATCCAGATTCGTTTACAAAGCCTTTAACTACGGAGGATGTAGATGTTAGAAAAGAGATTCAAAAACACGATGTAATTGTTGTGATGGCTACTCAAGCAACTATGCCAGACTTAGGTTGGGGGTTTATAGAGAAGGCATATAATGCATATAAAAAGTGACTAAAAACAAAAAGCAGAAAAGACGGGCGTCTTTTCTGCTTTTCTTAATCAACCTAACCTAACCACCTAAATCGAGACAAATATAAGGCGACTTTTCATATTCTCCAAATTTTTTAGCACTTTTTTTTAATTATTTTTAATAAAATTTAAAATACTTCCTGAATTCAAGGTTAAATACACTTTTTTTGTACGCATTCTTCTTATTTTTTTATTAATTTCGTTTCCTATTATGCGCTTCATTTCAGATATATCGATTGGTTGGTTGTTTCCTTGGTTAGGGATTTCAATTTTCCTTTCTTATTATTTATATAAAAATGAAACGTGGTTTTCAGAATTAAATAAATCGTGGCAGTATACATTAAAAGGGTTGCGAGCATTTGGGCTTTTTTTAATAGGTGTATTGTTGGTCGGTATTCTGTTTGAAGCTGTAGATTACCGCATTGAAAAGCCTGTTTTTATTACATTAGTTGATAATTCATCTTCTATGGTGAATTACAAAGATAGTGCTTCTGTAAAACGAAATATTGAAGACTTTCAATTAGAAATGCAAGAGAAATATGGTTCTAAATTTGATTTTGTTCGATATACTGTTGGTTCTCAAGTTGTAGAGAATGGAAAGGTTTTACTGAATGAATCAACTTCATTATTGTCAGAAGGTTTTGAGGTAATTAGATCCAATTACTACAATCGAAACATCGGCGGAATTGCCTTCTTTTCAGATGGAAATTTTAACACAGGTTCGAATCCAATTTATAGCGCTGAGAAAATCAATATTACTCCTATATTTACTGTTGGAGTAGGCGATACAGTACCTAAAAAAGATCAATATATTAAAGATGTTTCATCGAATGAAATTGCTTTTTTGAAAAATAAATTTCCAGTAGAAGTGGATGTGGAAGCATACAAAGTTGGCACATCTAATGCAGTTGTAACTATTTCAACTAATGGACAACAAGTTGCTTCTCAAAGTGTCAATTTTTCGGATGGAAAATACGATTACAAACATCTTTCTTTTTTGTTAGATGCTGCAAAAGTTGGTCATCAACAATATACTGTGTCTATTTCTAAGACTCAGAATGAATATAATTATTCAAATAACAAACGAAATTTCTACATAGAAATTCTGGACGCGAGAAGTAAAGTTTTAGTCTTAGCAGGCGCTCCACATCCTGATTTAGCTGCTCTAAAAAGTGTTATAGAAAAAGATGAGAATTTAGAAGTTGTTTCTTTTTTGACAAAGGACTGGGATAGAGAATTGAAAAATGTTGATTTAGTTATTTGGCACGAACCAGGGATTCAATTTGACCCTTTAATTCAGAGAAAAATTGAAGAAAGTAAATTGCCTGTTTTTTATTGCCTTGGTCCAAATACTTCAAGTGCGACACTTCAAAAACTTCCTATCGGACTTTCAATAAATGGCGGAAATCAAAGCGATGAAGTGCAAGCAAAATTAAATGCTAGTTTTCAGCAATTTGAAATTTCGTTAGAATTGCAAAAAGCATTGAATTATTTCCCGCCTCTTAAAACTAAATTTGGTGATATGAAGTTGGCAGCAGGAAATGATATTTTATTGTATCAAAGAATTGGTTCAATTCAAAAGAACGACCCCTTGTTATATTTCGGTTCAACTAACAATGTGAAACTCGGTGTTCTTTGCGGTGAAGGTCTTTGGAAATGGCGAATGAATGAATTTGTTCGTTCTGGCGAGCAAACTAATTTTTCTGAACTGATTCAAAAGATTACACAATACTTAGTTATTAAGCAAAATTCATCTTCTTTAAGAGTACTAACACCAAAAAGCTATACATTTGATGATGAGATACTTATAAAAGCTGAGTTTTACAATGCATCTTTAGAGTTAATTACTACTCCTTTGATTGATTTTACGCTTAAAAATGATAAAAATAAAATCACAAAACATCAATTTGGTGCATCTGGTAATTTTTATAAATTGAATATAGGGAAGTTAAAAGCAGGGAAATATCAGTGGGTTGCTAATTGTAAACATGCAAATAAATCACATTCTAAATCAGGCGTTTTCGTTGTAGAAGATGTGCAATTGGAAAGTTTAGATTCACGTGCAGATCATACTTTGTTGAATCAAATTGCTGAAAATTCTAACGGTAAATTTTATAGATTAAAAAATTCAAATCAATTAGTGAAAGATATTGAAGGTAGGAATGATATTGTAGAAATGAGTTATAGAGAAGCTTCGTTCAATGATTTGGTTGATTATAAAATCATATTTCTACTACTTGTTATAATCTTCGGATTAGAATGGTTTTTAAGAAGATGGTTCGGTGCTTATTAATTCAATTATGCAGGCATTATACGATTTTTTTAGATTAGTTAATAATTATAAATGGTATTAAATGAAAAAAATCGGTTTACTTTCAGATACTCATGGCTATTTAGATCCTAAGATTTACTCTTATTTTAAAGATGTTGATGAAATTTGGCACGCTGGAGATGTCGGTGATATCGAACTAATTGATGAACTCAGAAAGTTTAAACCTACAAGAGGTGTTTATGGGAATATCGATGCTTATTCTATTCGAAAAGAATTCCCGGAATTTGAACGGTTTAAATGTGAGGAGGTTGAAGTTTTAATGACGCATATTGGCGGTAGACCCGGAAATTTTTCGAAACCAACTATTGAAGAATTAAAAAATGGGATTCCAAAATTATTCATTTGTGGTCATTCTCACATCTTATTAGTGAAAATGGATCCAAAATATAAAATGCTGTGCATGAACCCAGGAGCGTGCGGAAATAAAGGATTTCACCAAGTAAAAACAGTACTTCGTTTCTCAATTACTGAAGATAGAATTCATGATTTAGAAGCGATTGAAATAGGTAAAAGAGGATAAAATTGAATTTATTCAAAATAAAAGTAATTACTTTACGTTATTCAATTCAAGTATGAAATACACTTTTTTTTTAATTTTTATTGGTTTCTTTTTTCAAGTTGAATCTCAAACTGGAGGTATTTCTTCTTTTGCATTACTGAATTTAGGATATAGTGCGCGAGCGAACGCTCTAGGAACTAATTTTATAACTGCGAAAGATCAAGATGTTAGTTTGGGAGTAGGGAATCCATCGCTTTATAATAAAAAGATGGACAATACTGGAGCGTTAAGTCAGTCTTTATTGGCGGGTGGAATTAATTACGGCATGTTGACCTATGCAAAAAATAAAGATTCGCTAGGAACATTTGTTGCGCATTTACGCTATATTAATTATGGTAAAATGGATAGAACAGATGTGTCTGGTACTTCAATAGGTACTTTTAATCCTTCGGAATATATAATGGGAGTAGGGATGGGGCATCAATTGAATCCTCAGATTTCTGTTGGAGCTAACTTAAATTTAATATATTCACAATTAGATACATACAATGCATTTGGTGCATCAATAGATTTGGCAGGTACGTATACAAATGATACATATAATTTATTGATAACGGCTCTTGTTAAAAATGCAGGGGTACAATTCAAAGGTTATACTTCTTCTAATAGAGCACCACTTCCGATTGATTTTCAATTAGGAATAGCTCACAAGTTAAAACATGCACCTTTTCGTTTCTCTTTAATGGCGCATCACTTGAATAAGTGGAATATAACCTATACCGATCCAAACTTAAAGCCAACCATTGATGGGTTAACTGGAGCTATTATACCCGTAAAATACACGAGTTTTATTGAGCGATTAGGACATCATTTTATTTTTCAAACAGAAATATTGTTGAGTAAAAGTTTGCATCTGCGCGCAGCTTTTGATGTCCATAAGCGTCAGGATATGAAGGTAGTGGAGAAACCAGGGATGTCTGGATTTTCTTTTGGAATTGGGATGTATTTTAAAAGATTTACAATCGATTATGGTATTTCAATTTATTCAAAAGCAGGGTACAATAATATGTTAACACTTACAAGTAATCTAGCGAATTGGAAGAAATAAACTTGAAATTTCTTTGCTAAATAGTTTGCCTAACCCAAATCAATAAACTACCTTTACGAACGTAAAATTATCCTGAAATACATCAGGTCTAAACTATAAAAATGAGTGTACTTGTAAATAAAGATTCAAAAGTAATTGTCCAAGGGTTTACTGGAAGTGAAGGAACATTTCACGCAGGTCAAATGATTGAATACGGAACAAATTTGGTAGGTGGAGTTACACCAGGAAAAGGTGGTACTTTACACCTTGATCGTCCAGTATTTAATACTGTTGTTGATGCTGTTGAAAAAGCTGGAGCAAATGTTTCTATTATTTTTGTACCGCCTGCTTTTGCTGCTGATGCAATTATGGAAGCTGCGAATGCTGGAATTAAAGTTATTATCTGTATCACTGAAGGTATTCCTGTATCTGATATGGTAAAAGCGAAAGAATATTTAAAAGGATTCGATGCTCGTTTAATTGGACCTAACTGTCCAGGTGTTATTACACCAGGAGAAGCGAAAGTTGGAATTATGCCAGGTTTTGTTTTCAAAAAAGGAAATATCGGTTTGGTTTCTAAATCAGGAACTTTAACGTATGAAGCAGCTGATCAATTAGCGAAAGCTGGTTTAGGTATCACAACTGCTATTGGTATTGGTGGAGATCCAATCATTGGAACTACAACTTTAGAGGCTGTTCAATTATTAATGAACGATCCAGAAACTGAAGGTATCATTATGATTGGTGAAATTGGAGGTAATCTTGAAGCAAATGCTGCTCGTTGGATTAAAGAAAATGGAACGAAACCAGTTGTTGGTTTTATCGCAGGTGAAACTGCTCCAAAAGGACGTACAATGGGTCATGCTGGTGCAATTGTTGGTGGTGAGGATGATACTGCTGAAGCTAAAAAACGTATCATGAGAGAGTGTGGAATTTATGTTGTTGATTCTCCTGCTCAAATTGGTGCTAAAATGGCAGAAGTAATGGGTGTTACAGCTTAATTGAATTTTTAACCGTACAACTTGTACGCTTTATTATATTAAAAACGCAATCTTAGGATTGCGTTTTTTTTAGTGCTAATTTTACCAAAAATAGAATCATGGAAGAGATATATACATCAGAAGAATTGGAGCAACAACAACCGAGACCTAAATTTTTAAAAGTAATCAGCATCTTGAGTTTTTCAAGTTTGTTTATGAGTTTTATAGGTGTTATTAGTCAGTTTGTTAACGGGCCAGCTTCCAAAGAGCAAATGCTAGAGCAAAAGGCTGAATTGTTAAAATTGATCCCTCAAATGGAGGAATTAAATTCAGATTACATGGTAATGGCTATAAATAAGGTAGTTGCAATGAGTGAAAGTTTGAATTATCATTTCTCATCCGTTTCAATTGTAACTCTGATCAGTGTTCTTATTGGGTTTTATGGAGTTTTGAAAATGTGGCAGGGAAAAAAAATAGGGTTTCATTTTTATATTATCTACTCTTTGATAGGAGTTGGTCAAATTTATCTTTTTGTTTCTCCTTCAAATATCCCGTCTTTTATTATTCTTTGGAATTTAATTATTGCAGGAATTTTTACATTCATGTATTCTAAAAATTTAAAGTGGATGAAGTGATATTCATTCACTCATATTTTCTTTGTCAGTAAATTTATTGATAAAGTAATTTGTATTCTTCAATACTTTTTTTAACCAATCGTAGTATAAAGCAATACTGAAGAAGATACTCATGAACCAGATGACACCTAAGTTACTCCAGAATGTGGAGATTTTAATTCCGAAAACATTCTTCGATGGTGAATAAAAATGAGCGTCCAAAAAGCGTTCATTTTTTGGTTCATTATAAATAGGTTTATCTTTCTGAATTATTTCGTTATCGATTATCAGTAGTTTATCAAATTCTCTTCTGTTTGTAACCAAATCTTTTAAACTCTCATTTCCGAATTTATTTTTTAGTTGTTTGTACTTTTTTTCTCCTATTTCAGAGATTACATACTCAATTTCAGATGTTTTTATTTTGTAGTTTTTAATGTATTGATTGTTTAGTATTTCCAAGAACACATCTATATCTTTTATTAAATCATCATTAAAAATTGAAGTGGTGTTTTTTGAAAGCTCCTCAATACATGATACACATTTTAAATTACTCCAATTTCCTTCTTCTTTTTTAATTTCATTCAAAAGAAGTAATTGACTGTTTTTTCTCTCAAATTCAGTTGATGAAGGATTTGATAAATTTAATCTGTTTTTTTTCATCTCTGGAATCCAGTAATCTTTTTTCCAAGATGCGTTACTTTTCTCTTGATTCAGTAGGAAAAAAGTCTTTTCATATTCATTGTCTTTTGCTTGAGAAACCGCCAATGCTTCATACGCCCAACGAGCAGCCATGCTGTTACCTATCCACGGCACATCGTTATTTTTTGAAATAACAGGATTTAATTTGTCAAATTTCACAATCACACCGCTAAACAATAGTTGCGGTATAATGATCAACGGAACAATGATGTAAATTACTTTTACAGAATTAAAAGCACTTGAAATATTTAATCCAAAGATATTCGCAAGACAAGAAATAGAAAATAAAACAGCCCAATACTCTAAAAACAGACCATTTATTTCTAAAATGTAATTCCCTACTACTACAAATAATAGACTTTGAATGGCTGATAGAATAAATAAAATTGAAATTTTAGAAATTAAATAGCTTCTCTTGGATAAGTTTAAAAAACTTTCTCTTTTTAATATCTTTCGATCTTTAAATATTTCTTCCGCTGAAACTGTTAAACCTATAAATAAAGCGACAATTACCGCTATAAAAATGTATTGAGGGATATTAACATTTTCGAAAAATGAATAACCATGTTTGAAATTGTTATAATATTTTACAAAAAATGAAAGGAGTAACGCTAAAACTGGTGCTTCTAATAAATTAATCAACATGTATTGTCGATTAGAAATTTTACTCAAAAAATCTCGAGCGAAAAATACTTTAAATTGAACCCATTTACTAGGTCTTTTAGAATTATTACTTTCCAAGCTAAATGTTTGCTCCTTAATTTGATGAGAAGTTGGATTGTTTAAGAACAATTCATTCCACTCTTTTGGAGAAGTTTTTCTGTTACCGGTTAGATTCCCGTACTCGTCCACTACCTTGGATTCAATAATGTTGAATATTTGTTCAGGATTTACATTCCCACAAGAATAACACTCTCTTTCATAAGCATCTACGTGATGTATGTGCGTTTTGAAATATACGACAGCATCAACAGGGTTTCCGTCAAAAATAGGATAGCCTCCATTGTCTAATAAAAGCAGACGGTCAAACATTTTGAAAATCTCAGAAGAGGGTTGATGGATGACAATAAAAATCAATTTTCCTTTTGATGAAAGTTCTTTTAATAAATCGATGATGTTTTCAGAGTCCCTAGATGATAATCCAGATGTAGGCTCGTCTACAAATAGAACAGACGGCTCACGAATTAATTCTAAAGCGATGTTTACTCTTTTTCGTTGTCCCCCAGAAATCGTTTGTTCTAATGGATTTCCTACAATTAAATCTTTTGCTTCTAATAAACCCAATGAAGTAAGCATTTCAATTACTTTCTTTTGAATTGCACGCTCACTTAATTTATCAAAGCATAACTTCGTGTTAAAGTATAAATTTTGATATACGGTTAATTCTTCAATCAATAAATCGTCCTGACTAATAAAGCCAATCACACCATCAAGTTTGTCTTTTTCAAAATGAACATCAATTCCATTTATCGAAACTTTTCCTTTTGATGGTTTTAAATTGCCGTTTAGTATGTTTAAAAAGGTAGATTTACCTGTTCCTGAACCACCCATTATCCCAACCAGTTTACCACTTTCTTCAATGAAATTTACAGGTTGAATAGCTGTTTTCCCACTTTTGAAAATGTATTCTAATTCAGAAACTTTAAACGTTATCTTATCTTTTTCATTTTTATTTAAATAGTTGGAGATAATGTCACTGTAATAAATCGGCTGACTTTTTTGTGTTTTTAAGGTAGATCCTTGGTTTAATATTTGGGTTCTATTTGAAACAATCTGACCGTTCATTATCAATTCTTCTGTGCCGAAATAACGGTAAAAGAAAGTCGAGATACTATTTATTTTAAATACTCTAATTTCTGAATTTAATCCGTCAAGTGAGAATTGTTTCGCTTTTTTTAACTCTTTTTTAGTATTTGAAATGTATAGAATGTTCTCATTGTCAATATCTTCTTCTACTGTGCTTTCTAAGAATTTTTCTAGTAAAGCATATTCACCAGACGAAACATTAAACATTTCAGAAACTGTAGCAACAAAAATGATTTCTTGTTCACTTTTATGTCCAGATGAATTGATGAATTCAAACAAACGAATTAATACAATGAATTTTTGTCGCTGGGTTAGTTCTTCGTTTATCTGTGAACAAATTCGGAGTACTTTTACTGAGTTAACAGATGTTCTTTTTTTGAAGCCGTCTTTTATTTTTTTTACACCGTGATGAATCTGAATGTATTCAGTAAATAATTCAAGGTACTTAACTACGTGGATAGAATTTAGTTCTGAACGTAAAAAAGATTCTACGACAGCAGAATCTTCTCTAAAATTTATTTTAATTGAAGGTTGTTTTCCTTCATTTGTTGTATTTTCTTCTTCTTCTATTAAATCAATTTTTGCTATAATTGCAAAAAGTTGCATTAATGCACGAAGTATTTTTTCACTCATTTATAGTAGGTTAACTCTGATTTATTGTTTAAATCCAATTAGCATTACTGCGCAACCAGTTATTTTTTTATCCATATCTAACTCTGTTTCAATTACTACAGGAAGTGTTACAGGTATTTTGAAATCCCAATAGGGAGCGTTTTTATAGTCTTTATTAGTGAAAATTACATTTCCTTTTAAATCCTTTATTGTGAAAATTACAAAGTCTTCTGATGTTCCAGCACTTGCACTGATTCTGTATGTTGAGCCACCAAAAAATGTAGTTTTAAATTCTGCTTTCTCACGATCTAAAAAGGCAGTATATACTTGACCATCAGATAAAAAATTATTATTTTTTTTCTTTAAGTTCGCTTTACATGCTCTTAATATTCCTTCACAATCTTGTGAAAAAGAAAGTGTAGAAACGAAAAAAACCATTAAAAATGTATAAATTATATTCTTCATGATGATTTTTTAATTAATTATTTTTTTTCTAATAGTTGAAATTTTCAGTTCAATTTCACTAATTGTTTTTTGAGAAGCTTCTACAGTAGTAACATGTTGAAGTGTTGTTATTTTTTTAGCAGCATTTGTTTTTGGTTTCACAAATGTGTATTCAATAGCAATCGAATCAAAAGATGTTCTCAAATCTTTTAAACTTGTAATTAACGCATCATTTTCATGGTTATTATTGTATTCTGTTAAAATGTCAATAATAGTAATCAATGTTTGTTGTTGTTCAGCAATACGATCAACTATTTTTTGACTCGAATTTAATTTGTTTATTTCGCATGCAAAATAGATCGATTCAATCCATCCGCCTGTTAAAATTAAAGCTGATGTATGTTTTCTTTTTTCTTTTTTCAAGAAATTATCACCGTTTCTAAATACCTCAGATACAATTACTAAGATAGAGTCTTCTTGTGTTTTGTTTTTTTCAAATCTACTTAAAAATGATTTATCAAAAACACCATCTAATCCTAATTTATTGGTTAAAGATTCAACAGCGGTTAAATAATTTAAGGAAATACTGTTTTGTCCATTCACAATTACGTAACCTAAATCTGTTCCGTAAACACCAAGGTTTAACGCTTGTTTGTATTCAGTTGAATAGTTATTGCTGTTTTTTGTATCATTTAGTAATTTCTCATTAAACGGTGCGTTCGTCTCTTTCAACAATAAAGCCATTTGAATAGGAGAGGGGATACTGAATATTTTACCGTCAAAATCTGTGTTCAATGCATTTTTAGAATCTAAAATCTCTTGATCGATTTCATTTTTATTTTTGCCTTGTTGGTCTCCACAAGATAAAAATAAAACTCCGCTCACTATTATTGGAGCTATGTTTCTAAAATTTAATTTCATAAATAAAGTAGAATTATATTCTTACCTGCTAAATTAACATTATTTTTTTCAAAACTGTTAATTAATCAAAATTGGGTGTAATTATCCATTTTAAAATAGCTCTTTTATTTTCATTTGTTTTTTAACTTTGTAAAAATTGAAATTTATGTACAATCGTCCCCGTAGAAATAGAAAAAACGAAGCTATCAGAGCGATGGTGGAAGAAACGAAATTAGGTGCTGAAAATCTAATTTATCCTTTTTTTTTAGAAGATGGGAAAAATATTAAAACCGAAATTAAATCATTGCCAAACAATTATAGATGGTCTTTGGATTTATTGCTTCCCGAGGTAGAACAATGTATTAATTTGGGTGTTAAAACATTTGATATTTTCCCTGCCGTTGCAGAACACCTTAAAGATACTACTGCGACGTATAGTTATGCTGATGATAATTTTTATTTGCATGCGATTCGAAAATTAAAAGAAACATTTCCCGAGATTGTTATTATGAGCGATGTTGCAATGGATCCTTATTCTTCTGATGGTCATGATGGTTTGGTGAAAAATGGTCGAATTTTAAACGATGAAACCTTGCCTATTTTAGCTAAAATGTCCATTGCTCAAGCCCAAGCTGGTGTTGATATATTAGGACCTTCTGATATGATGGACGGTAGAGTTGGTTTTATTCGAAATGCCTTGGATATGAATGGATATTCTGATGTGAGTATCATGTCTTATACGGCTAAATATGCAAGTGCATTTTACGGGCCTTTTAGAGATGCTCTTAATTCCGCTCCGAAATCAGGCGATAAAAAAACATATCAGATGAATCCTGCTAATAAACGAGAAGCATTGATTGAAGCTGAATTAGATTACAACGAAGGAGCAGATTTTTTAATGGTAAAACCAGCTCTTTGCTATTTAGATATTATTCATTTATTGAAAGAAAATTTCAATATACCGATTACTGCCTATAATGTTAGTGGTGAATGTGCGATGGTGTATGCAGCTTCTCAAAACGGTTGGTTAAATTATGAAGCAACAATGTCAGAAATGTTATTGAGTATTCGCAGAGCAGGTGCAGATGGTATTTTAACGTATTTCGCAAAAGATTTCGCTAAATACATTAAAAGGTAATAAATCTTGCCCCAATATATTACATGTTGGGGCAAGATAATTTTGAAGTGTATTATTTTCCCGCTGGACTTGCAAAAAATGCTGCAGCTTGTTTATCAGTTGGATCTGTTTTTCTAACGATTTCCCAATATGTTTTTGCCTTCACCAAGTCTTTATTTTCTTTTGAATTTACATAATAGTCACCTAGATATTTAGAAGCTTCAATTACATATGATTTATTATTTACAGAAATTAATTCATTGGGAGTTAATAATTCAAGATACTTTTCGTAAAAGCTTTGAGCCAACCATTTTTCATTTTTAGAATTTTGGTTGTAATTAGATCTTGCTCTCCATAAATAGGCTGGAGCATACGTTGGAGATCTAGAAATTAATTCAGCATAACATGTGTCTGCCATTGCATAATCTTTAGTTCCTGAGTAATACGCTCTACCTAATTCATTTAATTCTTGAACATTTAAGTTTGAATATTCTCCGTTTCTTTTTCGTTCGTAAGCTTCTATTGCTTCTATATACTTTTTGTTTTTCATGTGTAGTTTACCAACTTCACCGAGTAATTCTGGTACTTTTGTCGAGTCAATTGTGCAAGCTCTTTCTAATTCAATAATTGCTAATGAATCTTTACCTAACTTAGAAAGTAAAAATCCTTTGTATTTATAATCGCTCGCTAAAATTTTATCAGCTGGAGCTAATTGAAAGAATTTTTCACTTGTTTCTATTCCTTTGGTATAATTTGCATTTTCTTCATTATTCTCACATTCAAAATAAGAATAGGTCAACATTCTTTCTACATATAAATTATTGAATCCGTTTGTTTGAACTGTATTCAATTCATTGATTGCTTCACAGTATTTTTTCCCACTAAACAATGAAGTTGCATATCTGTATCTAGCGTCGGTACTGTTGTTCAATGCTAAATATTTTTTCCAATTTTCAATTGCTTTTGAAGATTGATCAAATTTCATATTTAATTCAGCATTTGCTCTGTATGCAGGTGCGTAAGTAGGGTCTAAAACTTGTGCTTCTTTGTATTTTGAATTCGCTAATTCGTAGTTTTTTGCTCGTTGGTACAATTTTGCAGTTCGAACAATTGCTTTTGGTGATTTTGGGTTTAATTCTAATGCTAAATTGTAGTTTTTAATTGCTGCACTACCATTTTCAGGTGTTTTTTCTTGCAAGGCATCTCCTAAAATTAAATAGGTTTCTGCACTTTTAGGATCTAATTTAATAGCTTTATCTAATAATGCTATTGCTGCATCTAGTTTTTTGAATTTTGGTGTTTCAATATAAATAGATGCAATTTGTCTGATTATTTCAGCATTTTTATTTTTGGTAGAAGTCAATGCCTTGTTAATATTAATTTTCGCATTCGTTGTATCACCATTGAACCATAAGTATTTTCCTAAACCAACGTAATTTAGTGCGTTCACCGGGTCTATTTCTGTTCCTTTTTTCCACATTATATTTGCTGAATCCATGTCTTCATGCTGACAATAATTGTCTCCTGCATAAAAATAGTAGTCTCCTCTTGTTGGTTCTTTTGTGATTAGTGTCCTAAAATCTGAACCAGCTAAATCAAAGCGTTCGTTTTCTGTTTTTTTGATTGCTTCATTTAATGTTTGTCCAAAACTTGTTGAACCGAAAATAAATGATAAAGCAATAATTTTATACGTTTTCATACGATGTTATTTTTTTAAATACTTTTTTCTGACAAAGACTTATCAAAACTCTTGCCAAATAAAAAAAATTGATTCTTTTTGGCAAATTTAATAAAATTTACAGGGTTTAATGTGTTCAAATAATCAGATTATTTTTCCAATTTAATTTGGATCATTCTAATTGGAGAATTTGCAGGTACTAAACCGGATTTTTGAATAATGAGTTGCCCTTTTTCTCCTACTAGAAAATTGATGAATCCTGTATGTAATCCATTTAAACCACCTTTATTAATCGACCATAATTCTCTTGTTAGTGGATATTCCTTGGTGTAAATATAGGCTTGGTAAGGTTTGAAATATTCTTTTGAATCCTCTTTCGAAACCTCCATCACTTTTATTCCGTTTAAGAATTTTAACACTTCAACGTCGTCTTCGTCACTGATCCAATTTGATCCGATGACGCCGATAGCATTGGGGTGACTTTTAACATAATTAATTACTTCTTCGTTTGATTTCACTGCAAATACATTTGGTGAAATTTGAGAATCTCCTGTTAAATTTTTCAAATAGATGAAGTTGGCTGAGTTTTGATTGTCAAAAACTACATCTATTCTATTTTTTGAACTTGCCCAATTTGTTTTTTTACCGGTTATTATTTGCTTCAATTCATTTACAGATAGTGAGCTGTCTTGGTTGTTTGGGTGGATTATTAAAGCAATTGCGTCTTCTGCTATTTTTTCACTTCTCACCTCAACTTGTGACAATTTTAATTTTGCTTTTTCATCTTTCGTAAAATCTCGTGTGATAAAAATAGATTTTGTTTTTTTATTCAAAAACGCTTGAATTGCATCTTGTTCTGCGCAATAATGAGGTTTCACATGCGCTTTAGAAAATTGACTTTCAAAAGTATAAATACTTGTTTTGAATAATGGCTGAAAAGATTCCTCTAAATAAATATCTATTTCTCCTCTACTGTGGGTTTCTTTTTGGTAAGCAAATGGATTAGCAGAGTCGCTACATGATAGAAGAGTAACGCATAATAACAGGAAGAATAAGGTTTTTTTTTTCATAAGTCTTTAAATAGTGCCATTTTTCATCAATTCTAATTGATCTTTAAGTTCTAGGTAGATTGCATCCATTGATTTTTCAATGATTGAGTAAAATTATGTTATTTGGTGCGTATTTGTTTCTGATTTAGCTAAAACATTGATTTGTAAAATCGAGCCGATGATTTCTTGATGGAACCCCAGCATGGTAATGGATGGTTTAAAATGATGAGCTTTTGCATAAACCTCACCCCAATTACTTGCTTCAATCTCATTTTTTATTGCTTTAGTTGAATCGGGTGTTTCAGCTAAAAACAGTTCTATAATTTGAATTGGAAAAGCATAACTATCAGGTGTTACACTTTTTATATAGTCTAAATTACAATAATTCATAAATTTTTATTTATTCGTAAATATAATTTAATAATTTAATAAGGTTACTGTTTTTGAATGAGATTTAGTATTTTTTTTGCAATCACAAAGTAAAAAGTCCAGAATCTGTTCTGTTTCTAATCGGATCGGTAGCCATGGAAAAGACATTCGGTTGTTATGCTTATAAAATCTCTGTATTTTGTGATGTGGAAATGTTGAAGTCTACAAACAAAAAATAAAAACGTTGAACCCATAATAGAAAAAAAGATTAAATTTGAATGAAAATAGGATGAAAAATAGTTTATTTTACACACTTTTTAGAACACTACCTAAGAAATATTAGCACGACCCTCGTGGTCGTCCACATAATACCACATGCTTGTAGGGAACTTTACCTCAATAAAATAGTGCACCCTTTCAGAGCTCCTTAATGTATGAGAATATTACTTTATTCGATGGGCTTCACCCATCATTAATGAAATTTACCCTTTCAGGGTTTGTTGCTCTTCCTATAAAACAGCCCTGAAAGGGCTATACATAATAACATAGGGCATCTTCTCTATGAAATTTACAACTGACGAAATACCAAAGCCCTGAAAGGGTGTGATACCTTTTTGGCAAAGTTCCCGATAGGCATATAATAACGTCTAGCCCATCAGAATCATTTTTAATCATAAAAATCACTTCTCATACACTTTGTTTATCAATTTTAATCTTTTTTTATAATTAGTTAAAACAATTATTTGTTACATAATTATTTTTATTAGGTATTTATAATTTTTAAAAACCTATTATTGTAAACGATTATTAGTTAAACCAATACAATTCTATTATGAAAAATTTAAAATTAAAAACGAAATTAATACTTTTAGGTACCGTTGTATCTTTTTTGTTCATCCTCTCTTTTCTAATAAGTTATATTAATTTAGATACACTATTGTCCGATAAAAATTAAAATTAAGATTTTTAAAATCATTAACAATTGTTAATCAGTAATATAGATTTTAATAATTGTGTTTTTTCTAAAACAAGGCGTCATAAAATGACAATTGTTCTGTTTCATTTTTATTGTTTATAATCCAATCTTTTTCTGGATTCTCTAAAAAATTCAGTAATTGTATATAATTGAACAGAT